>Ga0265313_10000515_pt1 | contig 40522 bp, 36 predicted proteins | sample 4123metaG_FD_203122 | JGI IMG/M metagenome (GOLD analysis project Ga0265313, IMG submission 203122) | Rhizosphere microbial communities from Carex aquatilis grown in University of Washington, Seatle, WA, United States - 4-1-23 metaG | ecosystem: Host-associated > Plants > Roots > Rhizosphere >... | reverse complement strand
TCTACGAGCACAAGGTCGGGCTCACGTTGTCGCCGGAGACGATCAAGAACCACCTCGTCTTCGACTGCGGTAACGGCACGACGCTGCTGATCTACGGCCGGGGCAACGGCAACCGCGCCGACCACACGCAAGTGCGCTTCTGGTCGACCGACATCGAGAAGGACGTCGCCGAGCTGGTCGGACGCGGCATCACTTTCGAGGAGTACGACATGGGCGCGTTCAAGACGGTCGACCACGTCGTGACCACGGCGGGCATCGGCCGGTCGGCGTGGTTCAAGGACCTCGACGGCAACACGATCGCGATCTTCCAACCCGAGTGACCGCACCCGCGGCCGCCCGGCGCTACCCGACGGAGTCGGGCTGGTTCAGCTCGATGAAGTTGCCGAAGGGGTCGTGCAGGAACGCCTGGCGGCCGGCGCCGGGTATGCGGTCGCTCGTGTAGACCTTCTGGTCGGCCGCGCGCAGGTCGGCGACGGCGGCTTCGAGGTCGTCGACCCGGATCGCGAAGTGGTCGGATCTCGGGCGCGGCTCGTCGGACTGCATCAGGTGCACCTGCTGGCCACCGGCATCGAGCCAGTGGCCGGGGCCGAGATCGGGGCGCGGGAGCTGCGTGAACCCGAGCACGTCGCGGTAGAACGCGAGCCCGGCATCGGCGTCGGCGACGCAGATCGAGACGTGGTGGATTCCGGCAGGCTTCATGAGCTCCCAGCGTATGCCGGTATCGTGCCGCCCGCACAGGACACACGACGAAGGGAACTCGGGACACGTGGGCGCGCTCGACGGGAAAGTCATCGCGGTAACGGGAGCAGGACGCGGAATCGGGCGGGCGGTCGCGCTGGCCTGCGCGGCCGAGGGCGCGGCAGTGGTGGTGAACGACTACGGCGTCAGCATCGACGGCAACGAACCGACCAGCGAGGTCGCCGACGGCGTGGTCGCCGAGATCGTCGCCGCGGGTGGCCGGGCCGCCGCGAACGCGCAATCGGTCACCACGATGGAAGGTGGCGCCTCGATCGTGAACCAGGCCGTCGACACCTTCGGCCACATCGATGGCGTCGTGTGCGTCGCCGGGATCCTGCGCGAGCGCATGCTCTTCAACATGTCGGAAGCCGAATGGGACCCCGTGATCGAGACGCACCTCAAGGGCACGTTCACTGTGTTCCGCGCGGTCGCGCCGATCTTCCGTGAGCAGAAGAGCGGCACGATGCTCGCGTTCACCTCGGGTGCGTTCGCGGCGAGCATCGCGCAGGCCAACTACTCGGCGGCCAAGGGCGGCATCGTCTCGCTCGTGCGCAGCGCCGCGGCCGGCATGAACAAGTACGGCGTCACCGCGAACTGCATTGCACCCGTCGCGAAGTCGCGCATGTCGGGGCAGGTGCCGTTCGGGCTCGAGATGGGCGAGCCCGAAGACGTCGCGCCGATGGTCGCGTTCCTGTGCTCCGACCACGCGCGCGACGTCACCGGCCAGATCTACACGGTCAACGGCGGACGCGTCGCCGTGTGGAACCAGCCGGCGGAAGTGCGCGAGATGCGCAAGGACGGCCGGTGGACCGTGGCCGAGCTCGCGGCCCGCTTCGACGAGGTCGGCCAGGAGCCGATGCCGATCCTGGCCGCGCTCGCCGAGCGCGAAGCCGCGGCGAAGAGCGGCGAGAAGCCGAACCAGTAACCGACGCGAGGCACAACGATGGAAACCGGCCTGCGACTCGGTGTGTGGAAGGGTCACCCGTCGATCACGCTCGTCGCCGGCGATCGCGACGCGACGTTTCTCCCGGGCTGCGGCATGCTGTGCGCGTCGATCCGCCACCGCGGCGACGAGTACGTCGCCTGGCCGCGCACCCTCGCACAGTTCCTCGAGGGCCGCATGACCGCGGTGCCGTTCGTGCACCCGTGGGGTAACCGGCTGGAGTCCCGGCGCTACCGCGTCGGCCGCCGCGACGTCGACCTGACCGGGCTCGACCTCCCCACGGACCCCAACGGTCTGCTGATGCACGGCAACTTGCGCGGGGCGGCGTTCGATGTCGTGCGCGCCGCCGCGTCGGCGCGCGACGCGCACGTGGTCGCCCGCCTCGACTACGGCGCCCGCCCCGATCTGCTGCGCGCGTTCCCGTTCCCGCACGTCGTGACCATCGAGGCGCGCCTCGGCGCCGGCGGCCTGCGCGTCACCACCGAGGTCGAGCCGACCGGTCGCAGTGCAGTACCGATCTCGTTCTGCTGGCATCCCTTCGTGCAGGTACCGGGCGCGCCGCGCCGCGACTGGGAGCTGCGCTGGCCGCGCTGTGAGCGCGTGCTCGTCGACGAGCGCGTCATCCCGACCGGCGCACGCATACCGCAACGAGCCGAGCGCGCCCCGCTGGCCGACCGCACCTTCGACGACCACTACGCGCTCGGAACCGACCGTCGCTTCGCGTTGCGCGCGGGCGGACGCGCCGTCGAGCTGCGCTTCGGCCCGACGTATCCGTACGCACAGCTGTACGTGCCCGTGCGCGGCAACTTCGCGGCGATCGAGCCGATGACCGCGACGATCGACGCGCTCGGCCGCGGCTCGGCGCCGCTCGTGAAACCGGGCGACCGCTTCCGCGCGTGGTTCACCGTGGCCGCGAACGCGCAGTGACGCTGCGGCTCCTCCCGGCGGGCGCGCACACCGGCTTCCTCGGCAATCTCTGCGTTCCCGACGACCTCTACTGGGTGAGCCGGACGCCCGTCGCGCTGGCCGGCATGTCGTATCCCGGACGCGCCGATTGGGCCCTGCTCGCAGCGGAAGGGATCGGTCACGTCGTGTGCCTCACGCACGAGGTCGCGCCGTACGACCCCGCGCCCTGCACGATCACCGCGGTCCGGTTGCAAGACCTCGTGAGTGGCGATCCGCCGACCGCCGCCGACCGCGAGCGCGAGCTCGTGCGCGCGGCAGCCGCCGACGTGATCGCGCACATACGCGACGGCGTCGGTGTGGCGGTGCACTGCATGGGTGGCCGGGGCCGCACCGGCACCGTGATCGGCGTCGCGCTGGTGCAGCTCGGACACGAGCCCGACGCGGTGATCGAGTACCTGCACCGGCTCGCCGTCGGTCGTGGCCGCCGCGGCTGGCCCGAGAGCGCGTGGCAAGCCGACGAAGTCCGCGCCGCAACCACCGAACCGGCGTGAGCCGGCGGTCTCCCAGACCGCTCATTCACGCCGGTACGCGGTGTTAGCCAGGCGCAGATCCGGAGGCCCGGTAAACGACGAAGAGTCGCACGGGCGAGAGAGGGCCGGAGGTCGAAGCCGAGTAGTTATGGCGCCAGCATCAAGTCGACGGCTTGGATACCGGGCGCGGAGCCGAAGAAGCGGGCGGTGCCGAACGCGTAGACGGAACCGTCGACGCCGAGGAGGTAGTAGCCCTTACCGGTGGGCACGGCGCGCATGCGCACGGTCGTCACGACGGGCGCCCGGGTGAGCGCGCGCACGGCGGGCATGCTCCCTTCGAAGGGAACGTGGAAGGCGAAGATGCCACCGTCGGCGGCGACCATCCAGTAGCCGTGGCCCTTGGCGGAGCTGGTCATCGACATCACCGGCGCGGCGAGGTGCAGGCTGCCGGTGGATCCGTAGAAGTGCGCGTTGCCGAACGTGAACACACCGCCGTCGGCGCCGACGAACCAGTAGCCCTTGCCGTTGGCGGTCACCGCGAGGTCGAGGACGCGGCCGTTGAGCCGGCGACCACCAGTGGACCCGTAGAAGTGCGCGTTGCCGAACGTGAAGATGCCGCCGTCGGCGCCGAGGAGGATGTAGCCGCGTCCGTTGGGGGTCGCGGCCATGCCGACGATCGGCGAGCTCAACCGGTGCCCGGCCATCGAGCCGTGGTAGCCGGCGTCACCGAATGCGTACACCGCGCCGTCGGCGCCGGCGAGCCAGTAGCCCTTGCCGTCGGCGGTACGGGCCGACGCGACGATCGGCGCGCTGAGGTGCCGGCCGGCGAGGTCGCCGTACGAGCGCGCGTGACCGAACGCGCGTACCCGACCGTCGGCGCTCACGATCCAGTAACCCGTGCCCTGCGCGGCGAAGCCCACCGGGTGCGGCTGCGACGCGAGGAGCGCCGCCTCCGGATTGATCAGACCGTGGCCGAAGACGGGGTCGTCGCCGCCCGCGCCGAGGTCGGTCGCGGTCGACTCCATGATCTGCTTCACCCGTGCGGCCGAGAGGCCGGGGCTCGCGGCGATGATCAGCGCGGCCTCCGCCGAGGCGTAGGGCGTCGCCATCGACGTGCCGCTGGCGTCGGCGTACGCGGTCGGCGACGTGCCCCAGAGGGACACGATGCCGCCGCCGGGCGCCCACACGTCGAGGTAGTTGCCGGTGTTGCCGAACGCGGGGTGCGAGAGGTCACTGTCGACGGCGGCCACCGCGATGGCCTCGGGGTACGCCGCGGGATACATCGGCGCGTTGCCCGAAGCGCCGTTGTTGCCGCCGGCGGCGAGCACGACGTCGCCTTTGCTGTTCGCGTATTGAATGGCCTGCTCGATGCCGGCCGACTTGCCGCCGCCGAGACTCAGGTTGATGACCCGGGCGCCGTGGTCGGCCGCCCAGATGACGCCCTCGGCCACGTTCGACGCGTCACCGCCGCCATTCGCGTCGAGCACGCGAACCGGCAGGATGCGCACGCCGGGCGCGGCGCCGACGATGCCGAGGCCATTGTCGACATGCGCGGCGATGATCCCCGCGACGTGAGTGCCGTGACCGTTCGGGTCGGTGCGGCCGTCGCCGCCGGGATCGATGTAGTCCTTGCCCGGCAGCACCGATCCGGCGAGGTCCTGGTGCGCGGCTTCCACGCCCGAGTCGACGATCGCGACCTTCACGCCCGCGCCCCGCGACACGCCCCACGCCGCCTCGAACGACGTCTTGTCGAGCGCCCACTGCTGCGGCCGCATCGGGTCGTTCTCCGAGCCCGCAACTTCGAGCGCGTGGACGGTCTCGTCGCCCTGCACGCTCAGCACGCGCAGGCCGGGTGTGGCGGTCGCCGGCCGCGCCGCGAGCTCGTCGGCCGCTCGCCCGGTGAAGACCTGCAGGTGACCGTCGGTGGTCTGCGCCACGACCCACGGATGATCGGGAATCGGCACATTCGGGCTCGCGGCCCGGGCCGGACCGGTGGCCGCGAAGACGGTCACGGCGGCCAGGCCGAGCGTGGCCACGATTCGCGCGCTCCGCGCGCAGATCGCCTGGTTCTTCCCGCCTCCCGAACGCATAGTGTGATGTCGGCACGGAAAGTGACCGACTCAAGGGCCCAAAGCCCTCGATATCACACTCTGTGGTCACTTCCTTCGGCGGGAGCCGGCACCGCATCGTCGTAGCGGCTCTCGACCTCCGCCAAACGCTCCGCCACCAGGACCGCCAGCTCGTCGAAGTCGGTGGCCGACAGGCCGAGCTCACCCATTGCCCGGGCGAACGCCTCCACGTCGGGGCCGTCTCCGAGCGAGTTGTCGGCCACGCCGGCGCCCACCGCCTTGGCGAGCACGTCGGCCAGGTACACCGCGTGCACCAGCGTGTCGCCGTCGGTTCCCGGCCGGCCGTGCTCTCGGATCCCCCGCACGAGACTCTCGGGAAGCGACCACGAACGAGCGATCTGCGCGCCGAGCTCGGCGTGATCGGTGCCCAGCACGTCGGCCTCGGCCTGCATCGGCGTGAGCCCGCGGTGTTCCGCCTCGCGCAGTGCCGCGAGTACCGGGGGCGCGAGGAACCGGGCCAAGACGAGCTTGCCGACGTCGTGCAGGAGCGCGGCCGTCGCGGCCTCGGGCGGCGGACGGTGCACCGCGCGCGGCGCCATGAGCTCGGCGGCAAGTGATGCCGCCACCGAGTGGCGCCACAGCTCCCCTTCACCCAGCCCGTACTCGGGCAACGAGTCGTCGAGGCGGCTGCGGACGTTCCGGCCCAGGGTCATGGCGAGAACCGGGCTCGCGCCGAGGCGGATCACCGCGTCGCGCACCGTCGTGATCTCGACCCGACTCGCGCTCCACGACGAGTTCGCCGACCGCAGGAGCGACGCGGTGAGGGCCTCGTCGAACCGGACGATCTCCACGACTTCGCCCAGCTCCGGCGATCCTGCGCACACCAGCGCCGCGAGGCGGGTGGCGCTCGGAGAGAGCGGCTCCAGCCGAGATGCCGACCGAGCCAGCTCGTCGAGGTCGATCACAGACCTCTGATCGGCAGGTGTCCGCGTTCCTCCAGCCTTCACCGGACAACTTGTCCGGAGCAAGCTGATACCTACACGGAGCTCACCGGAGGAGCGACGCGACGAGGCCGGCCTGGCCCAGGTGGTAGGTGACCATGATCAGCACACTCGCCGCCGCGAACTCACCGACGAACCGGTCCCAGGCGATCATCGAGTCGGAGACGGCGAAGAGCACCGCGCCGGCCGCCGCCACCGGGTTCCCGACCGCGACGGCGGTGGCCACCATGACCCCGATCACGGTCATGTACGCCGCGACCGGGGCGACCAGCGCGTGATCTCGCTGCCGCACGGCCGGCAGGATCCGAGCCCCGAGCGATCCGATCACCACCGCGACAACTGCCGACGCGACGACGAAGGCGACGAGCCCGGGACCGTCGGCCCAGAAGCCGGCGGCGAAGCACACGTGCGCGACCAAGAACGCCGCCAGCCCGCCCACGAACTGCTCCCGCGGCAGCATGAGCAACACGTCACCGGCGAGCGAGCACACGAGCGCGGCCACGAACCACTCCCGGCGGGCGCCGGCTCCGGTCGCCGGATGCACGGCGATCGCGACGACCACGAGCGCGAGCAGCGTCGCCGGCTTGCAGAGGTACTCGAGGCGGCGGTCGTCGCGGGCGCGCGACACCCAGTCGCCGATCGCGAAGACGCCGGCGACCACGAACGCGACACCGGCCACTGGGTCCATGATCCGACACCGTGCCAGACTGGACCCATGGCTTTCCACCACGTAGCAATCGCGACCAAGGACCTCGCGGCGACGCACCGCTTCTACACCGAGGCGATGGGCTTCGAGCTCGTGAAGGTCGAAGCGGCGCCCACCCCCGAGCAGGGTTGGGCCCGGCACCTCTTCTACGACACCGGCGACGGCGAGATGTTCGCGGTCTGGGACCTCCACGTGCCGTCGCTCGAGGGCTACGGCACCGAGATCTCGACCGGCCTCGGCCTGCCGCCGTGGGTGAATCACATCGCGTTCAACTCGCCCGACCTCGACGACCTCAAGGTCCGGCTCGAGCGATGGATCGACCAGGGCCTCGAATGCGTGCGCATCGATCACGGCTGGTGCACCTCGATCTACACGAACGACCCCAACGGCGTCACGGTGGAGTTCTGCTCGTCGACGCGCGAGCTCACCGCGGCCGACCGGGCGGAGGCGTTGGAGCTCCTGCACGCCACGGAGCCGCGGCTGAACGATCCGCCCACCGACATCGAGTTCTTCACCGCGAACGCGTAGGAGCCTGAATGGATTTCGCACCCAGTGCCCGTTCCGACGAGTTGAAAGCGCGCCTCGTCGAGTTCGACAACGAGATGGTGCGACCCGCCGAGCCGGTGTACCGCGCGCAGCGCGTCGAGTCGGGCGACCCGCACTTCCCGCCGCCGGTGATGGAGGAGCTGAAGGTCGAGGCCCGCAAGCGCGACCTCTGGAACCTCTTCATGCCCGAAGGCGACCTCGGCGCCCAGCTCTCCAACGTCGACTACGCGCCGCTCTGCGAGGTCATGGGCACTTCCCCACTGCTCTCGGAAGCGACCAACTGCGCCGCGCCCGACACCGGCAACATGGAGATCCTCGCCCAGTTCGGCACGCCGCTCCAACAGGAGAAGTGGCTCACACCGCTCCTCGACGGCGAGATCCGCTCCTGCTTCGCGATGACGGAGCCGTGGGTGGCGTCGTCGGATGCCACGAACATCTCGAGCCGTATCGAACGCGACGGCGACGACTACGTGATCAACGGGCACAAGTGGTTCACGAGCGGCGCGCTCGACCCGCGCTGCAAGATCGCGGTGTTCATGGGCGTCACCGACCCGAACGCCGACGCACACCGCCGGCAGTCGATGATCCTCGTGCCGATGGACGCACCGGGTGTGACCGTCGTGCGCGGCCTGCCGGTGTTCGGGCACTCCGAAGGCGGCGGCCACGGCGAGACGCTGTGGGAGAACGTGCGCGTCCCCAAGGAGAACATCCTCGGGGAAGAGGGCGCGGGCTTTGCGATCGCGCAGGCGCGCCTCGGCCCCGGACGCGTGCACCACTGCATGCGAGCCATCGGGCTCGCCGAGCGCGCGCTCGACCTGATGTGCATACGCGCACAAACGCGCGTCGCGTTCGGCAAGCCGCTCGCCGACCAAGGAGTGGTGCGCGAGCGCATCGCCGAATCACGGATGCAGATCGAGCAGGTGCGCCTCCTCACCCTCAAAGCCGCCTGGATGATGGACACGGTCGGCAAGAAGGCCGCGCAGACCGAGATCGCGTCGATCAAGGTCGTCGCGGCCCGAGTCGCGACCGACGTGATCGACCGCGCCATCCAGCTCTTCGGCGGTGCGGGCGTGACCGACGACTGGCCGCTCGCGTCGATGTACGCGCACGCGCGCACGCTGCACCTCGTCGACGGTCCCGACGAAGTGCACCTGCGCCAGATCGCGCGCCGCGAGCTCGGCAAGTACGCAGACCTTCGCCCCTCGGGCTTCTGAGTTGAAGATCCGGGTCGGGTACGGCCTCGGCAATCTCCGTTCGCTCGACGGCGCGCGCCTCGGCGCCCTCGCGGAGGCCATCGAGGGCAACGGCTTCGACTCGCTGTGGCTCTCCGAGCGGATCAGCGGCCCGGCGCCCGACCCCGTGCTCGGGCTCACGTTCGCCGCCGCCCGCACCCAACGCATCAAGCTCGGCACGAGCGTGCAGGTGCTGCCGGGCCGGAGCCCGGCGCGCCTCGCGAAATCGTGGGCGACGCTCGACGCGCTCTCGGGCGGCCGCGCGCTCCCCGCATTCGGGCTCGGCATCGTCCACCCGGTGGAGCAACAGGCGTTCGGCGTGGCGCGCGGCGACCGCGCTCCCATCTTCGACGAGGCCCTGCCGCTCATCCGGCGCCTCTGGGAAGAGGACGCCGTCGATCACGACGGCGCGCACTTCCACTACGAGAAGATGACGGTGCTGCCCAAGCCCGCGAAGCGCCTCGACGTTTGGCTGGGCGGCAAAGCGCCATCGGAGCTGCGACGCGTGGGCAAGCTCGCCGACGGCTGGCTGGCGTCGTTCAGCACGCCGGAAGACTGCAAAGCGGGACGCGACGCGGTCGAGGCCGCGGCCGCCGACGCCGGGCGCTCGATCGACGACGACCACTTCGGCGCGATGGTCTTCTACACGCACGACGAGATCCCCGAACGCGTGATGGAGCTGCTGTCGTCGCGCAATCCCGGCGCCGACCCGCGCGATCTCGTCGCCCGCGGTTGGCCCGCACTACGCGAGCTGTGCGACCGCTACGTCGCGGTCGGCTTCTCGAAGCTGGTGCTCGTGCCGTTCACCGAGCCCGACGACTGGGACGCCGAGCTCGCCCGCGGCGCCGAAGCAATTCTGTCGATCCAGAACTGAGACGGCGTCGGCGGTCGCGGGCCGTCGACCGCTCCGCTCACGGCAGGCACGGTCGAACGCCGCGTCAGCGAACGAAGAAGATGCCGACGATGGCTATTGCGATAAGAGGCGTCATGGGATGGGGCGGCAGTCGCTCACTCAATGTGCGCGCCGACGGTTCAGGCGGCAGGTTCCGGGTGCGACGCAACGTATCCCGGCAACGACGAACCCTCCGACAACGCCGAGGGCTACAACCCGTTCGAGTAACGGCGACCGCCAGAACCCGCCGTAGTGGTGCGTCTGACAAATGACGTGGCAGGTTCAACGAGCCGAGCCGGTCGCAAACTATGTACTCGGCACCGCGCCCGTTGTTCGCTCGCCGCGTCTCAGGGGACGCGAGCGAACGACGGCCACTGTCACAAGACCAGCCACAACAACAAGAGTGAGTGCGATGCCGCGGTCGGCCTCATGAGCGCCCGCGCACGGTGTCGGGTTTGTCCCGGCTGGACCTTTGACTTCCATGTTGTTCGGCTTCACGAGACTCCCGCAGTTCTGTCCGTTTCGATGCACCGAGCGAACGGAAGCCCCCGCTCCAACGAAGAGGAGCGCGACAACCAGAAGCACGAACAACGTGGCAGCGGGACGCCGCAACCTCGGGCGCTCTCTCGCACCAACCGACACGCACCCATAGTGCCCTGATGGTTGAGCGCGTGTCACGCGCTGCCAGTCTCGCGGCGTGGCCACGGAGGTGCGGTCGACCGCTTCGCGGCCCGGAGGTCTCAGCCTTCGAGGAAGCGGCGCAGGCCGATCATCGAGCCCATCACGCCGATCGCGGCGCCGATGCTCAACACGAGCGCACCGATCACGAACACGTCGTGCGAGCTCGCGTAGAACGGCTGCAACAGGTTGTGCTGGTGCGCCAGCAGCTTGGTGATGATCCACTTCAAGAAGTACACGAGACCGACCGCGAACCCGGCGCCGATGGCGCCCTGCACGAGGCCTTCGGCCATGAACGGCACGCGCACGAACCAGTTGGACGCGCCGACGAGCTTCATCACTTCGATCTCGCGCCGGCGCGCGAACGTCGCGAGGCGAATGGTGTTCACGATCAGGAACAGTGACGACGCGAGCAGCACGCCGGCCATCAAGAAGAATGCGAGGCGGATCCACCGCGTGACGTTGAGGAGGGTCTTGACCTCCTTGGCCGGCGTGTTGACCGCCTTGACCCCGGGCACGTTCTCGAACTCGTTGTTGATCACCGACGTGAGCTGCGGCTTGATCGGCACCACTCGATACGACGTGGGAAGGCCCGAGGCCGGCTCGTTCTCGACGAGCACGGGCTGGTCGGCGAAGAGCTTGTCGAACTCCTTCTTCGCGTCTTGCTTGGTGAGGAAGTGGAAGCTCTTCACGTTGTGGTCCGACTCGAGCTGCGACTTGACCGCGTCGATCTGGGCCCGGGTCGCGTCCACCTTCATGAAGATCTCGAGCTCCACACCGTGCTTCCACTTGTTGGTGCCGTGGTCGACGGTGCGCGACACGAGCAGGATCCCGCCGAACAGGAACAGCGACACCGACACCGTCATCACGCCCGCGAACGTCATGAGCAGGTTGCGCCGCAGTGAGATCAGCGTCTCCCGGGCAAAGTAGGAAAGTCGCGACACCGGCAAGCTCCTCGAGAGGTTGGACGGTTCAGGAACCGACGCCGTAGACGCCACGCACCTGGTCGCGCACGAGGGAGCCGTGATCGAGCTCCATCACGCGCCGGCGCATGGCGTCGACGATGCGTTGGTCGTGCGTAGCCATCACGACCGTGGTTCCGGTGCGGTTGATGCGATCGAGCAGGCGCATGATGCCGACGGTCGTGGCCGGGTCGAGGTTTCCGGTCGGCTCGTCGGCGAGGAGGATGAGCGGGCGGTTCACGAACGCGCGCGCGATCGACACCCGCTGCTGCTCACCGCCGGAGAGCTCGGTCGGGAAGTTGTCGGACTTCTTCGACAGGCCGACGAGGTCGAGGATCTGGGGCACCTGCGCCTTGATGATGTGCTTGGGGCGCCCGATCACTTCCAGCGCGAACGCGACGTTCTCGTACACGGTCTTGTTGGTCAGCAACTTGTAATCCTGGAACACGCAGCCGATGTTGCGGCGGAGCTGCGGCACCTTCCACGCGCCGAGCCGGCCGATGTCGCGGCCCGCGACGAGAACGCGACCGCCGGTCGCGACCTCGTCTCGCAGCAAGAGCTTGAGCAGCGTCGATTTCCCCGAGCCCGAGGGGCCTACGAGGAAGACGAACTCACCCTTGGCGATGTCGAGGGAGACCTCACGCAGGGCGACGACATCGCCCTTGTAGGTCTTGCTGACGTCTTCGAATCGAATCATGAGAGCCCGATGAAGGTACCAGGTGGGCCTCCGCCCCCCGCCTTCGGGTAGACACGCTAGCCGTTACCGCTCCGGCGCCACTGCAGGTAGGCCTCGATGAACTGGTCGAGGTCGCCGTCGAGCACTGCCTGTACGTTGCCGGTTTCTGCGCGTGTTCGCTCGTCTTTCACGAGTTGGTAGGGAGCGAGCGTGTAGGTGCGGATCTGGTTGCCGAACGCGACGTCGCGCTTGTCGCCCGAGAGCGCCTCCAGCTCCTTGCGGTGCTCCTCGCGGGCGCGCTCGGCCAGGCGGGCGGCGAGGATCTGCATCGCTTTGGCCTTGTTCTGCGTCTGCGACCGCTCGTTCTGGCACGACACGACGATGCCGGTGGGAAGGTGCGTGATGCGCACCGCGGAGTCGGTGACGTTCACGTGCTGACCGCCGGCGCCCGACGACCGGTACGTGTCGATACGGAGGTCGGTCGCCTCGATCTCGGGCTCTTCTGTGGCTTCGAGCGCGGGCACGCAGTCGAACGACGCGAACGCGGTTTGCCGGCGGGCGTTGCCGTCGAACGGCGAGATCCGGATCAGGCGATGCACGCCCCGCTCGCCCGCGAGCATGCCGTACGCGTAGCGGCCCTTGATGATGAACGTCGCGCTCGTGATGCCCGCTTCTTGGCCTTCTTGGGTCTCGTCGATCTCGACCGAGAAGCTCTTCGACTCCGCCCAACGGGTGAACATGCGCAGCAACATCGCGGTCCAGTCCTGCGCGTCGGTGCCGCCCGCACCCGAGTGGACTTCGCAGATCGCGTCGCGCTCGTCGTGCTCGCCGCTGAACAGCGCGCGCAGCTCGAGCCGGTCCAGGGTGGTCCGGAGATCGCCGAGCTCCCCGACGATCTCGGGCTCGAGCGACTCGTCGCCTTCTTCGCGCCCGAGGTCGTAGAGCGTCTGCACGTCGGAGACCCTCCGCTCGAGCGTGTCGACGAGCTCCACGTCGTCGCGCACGACCGAGAGCTCACCGTTCACCTTGCGGGCGCGGTCGGGATCGTCCCAGAGATCCGGCGCCGACACCTCGACCTCGAGCGCGACGAGCCGCTGACGCGCCTCGTCGATGCCCAGGTAGTGATGGGCCTCACGCACGCGACGCGCGACGTCAGCCAGGTCCTCGGTGAAGTCGCGCATTCAGCGGCCGTGACACAGCTTGTACTTCTTGCCGCTCCCGCAGAAGCACGGCTCGTTGCGGCCCGGCGTCTTCTCGACGCGCACCGGCTCCTGCACGACGGCCGGCTCGTTGGCCGCGACGGCCTGCATCTCGTCGTCGCCCATCGTGAGCCCGGCCTCCGCGGCCATCGCGCTGGCGATCGAGCTGGAGCCCTGCACGGGATCGGCCGGCGCGCTGTACTGCACGTTCTGCACGGCGCTCTGCGGCTGGTCGTCGACGACCACCTGCAGGTGGAACGCGTACTGCACGAAGTCGTCTTCGATCTGGCCCATCATGGCCTCGAACATGTCGAAGCCCTCGCGCTGCCACTCCGACAGCGGGTCCTGCTGGCCCATCGCCCGCAGGTTGATGCCCTCCTGGAGGTAGTCCATCTCGTAGAGGTGTTCGCGCCAGTGCTGGTCGATCACCGACAGCATCACGCGACGCTCGATGTCGCGCAGCGTCTCCGCCCCGATGGACTCTTCCTTCTCCGCATACAACGCAGTCGCGTCGTCGAGGAGGAGCTCCTGCATCGCCTGCACGTCGCCGGCGCCGTCGAGCTGCTCCTTGGACACACGGGTCGGGAAGTGCGTACGCGCGTCCTCGAGCAGCCCTTCGGTGTTCCACTCTTCGACGAACTCGCCGCCGCAGTACTGGTCGACGAGACGACCGATCGTCGACTCGATCGCGTCGACCGCGGCGTCGCGGAGGTCTTCGCCGTCGAGGATCTGCTGGCGGCGCCGGTAGATGATCTTGCGCTGCTCGTTCATCACCTCGTCGTACTTGAGCACGTCCTTGCGGATCTCGAAGTTGCGGTCCTCGACGGTGCCCTGCGCGCGCTCGACCGCCTTCGAGACCATCTTCGACTCGAGCGGCATGTCGTCCTCGAACGACTTGTCCATCACCCGCTGCATGAGCCCCGTCGCGAACAGGCGCATCAGCTCGTCCTCGAGCGAGAGGTAGAACCGGCTCTCGCCCGGGTCGCCCTGGCGGCCCGAGCGGCCGCGCAGCTGGTTGTCGATGCGCCGCGACTCGTGGCGTTCGGTGCCGAGCACGTAGAGCCCGCCGAGCGCGCGCACTTTGTCGCCCTCGACCTTGCACTCGTCCTTGAAACGGGCGAGCAGGTCGGCGTTGCGGCTCTCGTACTCCGGCGTGCCGGCGACGAGGCCCTCCCGCACGCACTCACGGCGCGCGAGGCCCTCCGGGTTGCCGCCGAGGAGGATGTCGACACCGCGGCCGGCCATGTTGGTCGCGACGGTGACCACCGAGAGCTGGCCCGCCTGCGTCACGATCTCGGCTTCCCGGTCGTGCTGCTTGGCGTTGAGCACCTCGTGCGGGATGCCCTGCTTCTCGAGCAGACGCGACAACTTCTCCGACTTCTCGACCGAGATCGTGCCGACCAGGACCGGCTGGCCCTTCTGGTGGCGTTCGGCGATGTCGGCGGTCGCGGCGTTGTACTTCGCGTCTTCGCTCTTGTAGATGTAGTCGGCGTTGTCGAGGCGGACCATCTGGCGGTTCGTCGGGATCGACACCACCTGCAGGTTGTAGGTGTGCGCGAATTCTCCGGCCTCGGTGTTCGCGGTGCCGGTCATGCCCGAGAGCTTGCTGTACATGCGGAAGTAGTTCTGGAGCGTGACCGTCGCGAGGGTCTGGTTCTCCTCCTTGATGTGCACGCCCTCTTTGGCCTCGACCGCCTGGTGCAGGCCCTCGCTCCACCGGCGGCCCTCGAGGATGCGACCGGTGAACTCGTCGACGATGTGCACTTCGCCCTGCTGCACGAGGTAGTCGACGTCGCGCTTGAACAGCTCCTTGGCCCGCAGCGCCTGCTGGATCTGGTGTACGTAGTTCTGGTTGACGTGCTCGTAGAGGTTCTCGACGCCGAGCGCCTCTTCGACGCGCGCGATGCCTTCTTCGGTCGGCACGACCGTCCGCTTCGCCTCGTCGACCTCGTAGTCGCGCTCGCGACGCAGGCCCCGCACGATCCGCGCGAACTGGTAGTAGAGCTCGGCGGCATCGGTGGCCCGACCGGAGATGATGAGCGGCGTGCGCGCCTCGTCGATGAGGATCGAGTCGACCTCGTCGACGATCGCGAAGTAGTGCCCCGACAGCGAATGGTGCCGGCCGCCGCGCTGCACCTGGTCTTCGATCCGCGTGACCATGTTGTCGCGCAGGTAGTCGAAGCCGAACTCGTTGTTGGTGCCGTACGTGATGTCGCAGTCGTACATCGCGCGCTTCTGCTCGGGCGTCGAGTCGTCGGGAACGATCTTCCCGACGGTCAACCCGAGGAAGCCGTGCAGCTGACCCATCCAGTCGGCGTCGCGGCTCGCGAGATAGTCGTTCACCGTGACGAGGTGCACACCCCGGCCGGCGAGCGCGTTGAGGTACGACGGCAAGGTCGCGACGAGCGTCTTGCCCTCACCCGTCTTCATCTCGGCGACCCAACCCAGGTGCAGCGCCGCGCCGCCCATGAGCTGCACGTCGAAGTGCCGCTGACCGAGCACCCGGCGCCCGGCCTCGCGCACGGTCGCGAACGCGTCGGGAAGCAGGTCGTGCAACAGGTCGACCACGAGCTCCTCGCCGTGCTCGGCGTTCTTGCCCGAGGCCCGCGCCTGGTCGACCCGCTCCCGGAACTCGTGGGTGCGGGCCCGGAGCTGCTCGTCGCTGAGGTGCTCGACCTCGGGCTCGAGCGCGTTGATCTCGGGGACGATCGCCTCGACCGCCTTGAGTCGGCGGCCCTCACCGGCGTGGAGGATCTTCTGAATCAACCCCATGCGGCTACGACCTCCGGCCCTCTATCGGCCGTGTGACTGCGTTCAACGTCCGGGCCTCCGGATCTGCGCCTGGCTCCCATGCGGCTACGACCTCCGGCCCTCTATCGGCCGTGTGACTGCGTTCAACGTCCGGGCCTCCGGATCTGCGCCTGGCTCCCATGCGATCGGCGAGTCTACCGGTGGCGGTCTCCGATCAGGTTGCGTCCACGAGCTTCTCGCGCACTGCGTACATCGCCGCCTCCATGCGACTCCGCAGTTGCAGCTTCTCGAGAATGTTGCGCACGTGGTTCTTGACCGTGTTCTCGGCGATCACGAGCTCGGCCGCGATGTCCCGGTTGGAGAGCCCGCGAGCCACCAGCCGGAGCACCTCCAGCTCACGGTCACTGAGCCGGGGCACGTTCCCACGCTGCTCCTCGACCCGGCGCGAGAGCACGTTGAACTCCGTCAACAGGCGCGAGGCCATGGAGGGAGAGATCAGGCTGTGGCCCCGCGCGACGGCGCGCACGGCCTCGGGCAGCTCCTCGATCGAGACCTCCTTCAGGAGGTAGCCGGTGGCGCCGGCCCGCACCGCCGCGAACAGGTCCTCGTCCTGCTCGGAGACCGTGAGGATCGCCACCTTGACGCTCGGGACGGCCGCGCGCACGCGGCGCGTGGCCTCGATGCCGGAGACTCCCGGCATCCCGACGTCCATCAACACGAGGTCGGGAGTCAGCTCGACGATGCGTTCGACCGCGTCGAGACCGTCACCCGCCTCGCCGACGACCTCGATGTCGGCTTCGTCCTCGAGCACCAGCCGCACGCCGCGCCGGAACAACGCATGCGGGTCGGCCAGGAGGACTCGTATCGGCGGGTCGACCGAAACGGACACCGCGAGGTTCAGTCGGTCGCCTCGATCAGACCGAGCTGACCGTCGCGGCGGCGATAGATCACCGCGGCCACACCGGAAGCCGCGTTGGTGAACAGGTAGAAGTCGTGACTCAACAGCTCCATCTGCAGCGCGGCCTCCCCGACATCCATCGGCTTCACGTCGAACTGCTTGGTCTTCACGACCAGTCCCGACTCGCCGACGCTCTCCGACTCCGCGAGCTCCTCCTCGGCGCCGGTTCCGGCGACGCGCGCTCCTCTCGATCGCGTGCCGTTCTTGCGACCGACTCGCCGCTCGTGCAGCCGGCGCATCTGCTGCTCGACCTTGTCGAGGCTCCGGTCGAGCGCGATCACGTACTCGGTCGCGGCGGCGGTGCCCTTCACGAGGTGCTGCCGCACGTGCACGAGGATCTCACAGGTGTGCGAATCCTCGGCTCGGCGGGTCGGGTGGTGCTCGTAATCGACTTCGATGCGCCGCACGTCGCTCGCGAACTTGTTCACCCGTTCGACTTTGTCGACCGTGTGCGCCCGCAGCTTGGAATCAACTTCTGCGTGCTTGCCGACCACGACGATGTCCATCGTCACCCCCGTCGTCTGCTCGTTGGTACCGAATCAATGGGCCCCGCGATCGAGACCGTGCGGGGGAGTATAGGCAGCGGCCGGAGAGCGATCCGCCGGACGCGGCGTGCGCGCCACGGTGGCGGCGAGCACGTCGCGAGCGCCGCCACCACGCAGTACGCGTGCCGCAGCAGCCAACGTCGCGCCGGTGGTGACGACATCGTCGACGACGAGCACCGTACGCCCGGCAACACGTCCGACACCCCGCAACGCGGGACCGCCCCGGCGCGCTTCGGCCGCGAGCCCGGTCTGGGGTGGGCCGCCGTCTCGCGCGAGCAAGCGTTCGGGCCGGCAACCGAGCTCGGCCGCGACTGCGCTCGCGATCAGAGCGCCGTGGTCGACGCCGCGCGCGACGCGACGGCGCGCGCTCGCCGGGATCCACGTGACCGCGTCGAACGAAACCGGTGCATCGGCGCAACAACGCGCGAGCCGGGCGCCCAACCACCGCACCGCGACGCGCTCGTTGCGGTACTTCACACGCGCCACGAGCTCGCGCGCGACACCCTCGTATGCGAATGCAGCCGCAGACCAGGTCACACCGGGTACCGCGCGGCCACGGGGCGCGGCGCGCATCGACGCCGCGCACTCGGCGCATACGGGCTCGGCGCGCTGCCCGCAGCCGGGACACCGGCCGGGCAGGAGGACCGAGAGCAGGTCGTCTGAGAGCGCGCGCAACATGACCGGAACCTACGCACCGCCTGAGACAGGTCTCCCGGTCAGCCGAAGGAACGGGCTCGGCGCAGGTGCGACGGGAGCGAACGGGCGTACGGGCGGTGGGCAACGCCGACCTCGGTGACGATCGCGCTCACCAGCCGGGCCGGGGTCACGTCGAAGGCCGGGTTGCGAACCGCGGCGCCCGCCGGCGCGATCCGGTGACCGGCGATCGTGCGCACCTCGTCGGGATCGCGCTCCTCGATACGAATCGCGGCACCGTCGGGAGTCGCGGCATCGATGGTCGAGGTCGGCGCCGCGACGTAGAACGGGATCCCGTGATGACGCGCGAGCACCGCCAGTGCATACGTCCCGACCTTGTTCGCGACGTCGCCGTTCAGCGCGATCCGATCGGCGCCGACGATCACGAGGTCGACCTCTCCGCGCCCCATCAGCGACGCGGCCGCGCTGTCGGCGATCAACGTCGCGTCGATGCCGAGCCGGTCGAGCTCGAACATCGTGAGCCGCGCACCCTGCAGGAGGGGACGGGTCTCGTCGACCCACACGTGCGGCTCGCGTCCGCTTTCGGCCGCGGCGCGGATCACGCCGAGCGCGGTGCCGTAGCCGACGCACGCCAGGGCGCCGGTGTTGCAGTGCGTCAGGACTCTCGCGTGGAACGGCAGCAACGCGGCGCCGTGTGCGCCGAGTGCACGGTTGCGCGCGACGTCGTCGCGCGCGAGCTGCTCGGCCGCGGCGAGCGCCGACGCGGCATCCCCCGCCTCGTACGCCTCGAGTGCGAATACCACCCCCGCGCCGAGGTTCACCGCCGTGGGGCGTGCCGCGGCCAACCGCCCGGCCGCCGCGCGCACTTGGCGCCGCGTGCGCAGCGTGTGCGCCGCGAGCGCGACGCCGTAGGCGCCGGCGGCACCGAGCGCCGGCGCGCCGCGCACCGCGAGTGAGCGGATCGCGTCGATGAGCTCCTCGACGCTCGCGCAGTCGAGAAAGCGCACGTGACCGGGAAGCGCGCGCTGGTCGAGAATTCGCACCCGTCCGGCCCGCCACTCGATCGTCGCCAACTCGCCCGCCGGCGCGCCCGCGGCGCGGCGAGCGTTCACCGCGGTGCGCGGACCGCGGGATTCGTGCGGTCGACGAGCGACTGTGCGCGCTCGTTCACGAACGTCCGCCAGAAGTCTTCGGTGTCGTCGTGCGGCAAGATCCAGAACCGCTCCGCGCGGATTGCGTCGAGCACCGTGAGCGCCAGCTCGTCGGGCGCCATCCCCTGGTCGATGAGCGGCTGCAACGCGAGTGCGAATCCCGATGCCGCCCCGCCGGGATCCGGCCCGTCGGCGCCGGGGCGATTGCGCGCGCTGTCGGCGATCCGCGTGCGCACCCATCCCGGGCAGAGCACGGAGACCTTCACCTGGGGCGCCATCAGCGCCATCTCGTGGTGCAGCGTCTCCGAGATTGCCACCACCGCGTGCTTGCTCGCGTTGTACGGCCCCATGAACGGCCCGGCCACCAGCCCGGCAACCGACGCGGTGTTCACCACGTGCGCCTCGGGTTGCTGCATCAGGATCGGCACGAACGACCGCACGCCGTGGATGACGCCCCACAGGTTGACGCCCAGCACCCACTCCCACGTGTCGAGCGGCACCTCCCACGAGAGCCCGCCCGCGCCGACACCGGCATTGTTGCAGAGCACGTGCACGGCGCCGAAACGATCGACCGCGGCGTCGGCCAGGCGCTGCACCTGCTCGGCGTCGCTCACGTCGGTGCGGACGCCCAACACTTCGGCGCCGCCGGCTTCGAGCTTGCCGACGGCCTCGCTCAACGCGGGCGCCTCGATGTCGGCGAGCACGATCTTCATCCTCTGCGCCGCGAACGCCGACGCGAGCCCGAAGCCGATCCCGCTCGCGCCCCCGGTCACGACCGCGACCCGATCAGTGAACTCCTGCATCCCCCACCTTCGCGCAAACGCGCCGTCCACACATCGAACCGGCGTGAGCAGGCGGTCTTCCAGACCGCGGTCCGGGAGACCGCTCACTCACGCCGGTTCACATGGTTACGTCAGTAGCGGTACATCTCCGGCTTGTAGGGGCCGGAGACGGGCACGCCGATGTACGCGGCCTGCTCCTCGGTGAGCGTGGTGAGCTTCACGCCGAGCTTGTCGAGGTGAAGGCGCGCGACCTTCTCGTCGAGGTGCTTGGGCAGCGTGTACACCTTGCGCTCGTAGAAGTCGGTGTGCGTGAAGAGCTCGATCTGGGCGATCACCTGGTTGGTGAAGCTGTTCGACATCACGAAGCTCGGGTGACCGGTCGCACATCCGAGGTTCAGGAGCCGGCCCTCGGCGAGCACGATGATCGCGTGCCCGTCGGGGAACACCCACTCGTCGACCTGCGGCTTCACGTTCTTGCGCTCGATGCCCTTGAACTTCGTGAGGCCGGCCATGTCGATCTCGGTGTCGAAGTGACCGATGTTGCCGACGATCGCGTTGTTCTTCATCTTCGCCATCGAATCGACACTGATGACGTTCTTGTTGCCGGTCGTGGTGACGAAGATGTCGGCGGTCGAGACGACGTCTTCGAGCGTCGTGACCTGGTAGCCCTCCATCGCGGCCTGCAACGCGCAGATCGGGTCGATCTCGGTGACCACTACCCGCGCGCCCTGTCCGCGCAGTGACTGCGCGCAGCCCTTGCCGACGTCGCCGTAGCCGCAGACGACCGCGACCTTGCCCGCCATCATCACGTCGGTGGCGCGGTTGATGCCGTCGATCAGCGAGTGCCGGCAGCCGTACAGGTTGTCGAACTTCGACTTCGTGACGGAGTCGTTGACGTTGATCGCCGGGAACAAGAGCGTGCCCGCGTCGTGCATCTCGTAGAGCCGGTGCACGCCGGTGGTGGTCTCTTCGGTGACGCCCTTCACGGTCGCCGCGAACTCGTGCCACAGCTTCGGCTGCTCACCGAGGATCCGGCCGAGCACACCGAGGATCACGGCGTACTCGTCGTTGTCGGCGGTCGAGGGATCGGGAACCTTGCCCGCCCGCTCGAACTCCACGCCCTTGTGGATCAGCAGCGTCGCGTCGCCACCGTCGTCGAGGAGCATGTTGGGCGCGTGCGAGCCGTTCTCGTCGGGGTCGGGCCAGCGGAGCGCCTGCTCGGTGCACCACCAGTACTCCTCGAGCGACTCGCCCTTCCACGCGAACACCGGGACGCCGGCGGGCGACTCGGGCGTGCCGGTGCGGCCCACCGCGATCGCCGCCGCGGCATGGTCTTGCGTCGAGAAGATGTTGCAGCTCGCCCACCGCACCTGCGCGCCCAGATCCACCAGCGTCTCGATAAGCACAGCGGTCTGGATGGTCATGTGCAACGAGCCGGTGATGCGAGCGCCCTTGAGCGGCTGCGCGGGCCCGTACTCCTCGCGGCACGCGATCAGGCCGGGCATCTCCACCTCGGCGAGCTCGATCTCCTTGCGTCCCCACGACGCGAGCGAGAGGTCGGCCACCTTGAAGTCGAGCTTCGCGGCGACAGAAGGTGATTCGGTCTTGGTCATGTTTGGTCCTCCGGTTTCGGCGCGTTCCGAGGCGGCACACGCGAACATCCACGGAGGCCGGCCCGGATCACCGGATGACAGCCCACGTTCGGGGCCCGACCAGGGTCTTGATAGTAACGCACCACTGGTGCGAAGGTCTCGCAATGGAACCCGTGACCGTTGCCGCCGTCCAGGCCACACCCGTCTTCTGCGACCGGGAGGCCACGATCGAGCGGGTGGGCGAGCTCACCAAGGAGGCGGCCGGCCACGATGCGCGCCTGGTCGCCTTCTCCGAGGGCTTCGTCCCGACGTACCCCGATTGGGTGTGGCGCACGACGCCCTGGAGCGGGCGTGACCGCGAGTGGTACGCGCGGTGGTACGACCAGAGCGTCGACGTTCCCGGCCCGGCCTGCGACGCGCTCGGCGCCATCGCCCGTGAGCACGAGTGCCACCTGGCCATCGGGGTGAACGAGCGCGACGGCGGCACCGTCTACAACACGCTGCTCTACTTCGGCCCCGACGGCGCGCTGCTCGCCAAGCACCGCAAGCTCGTCGCCACCGGTGGCGAACGGCTCGTGTGGGGATCCGGCGACGGCTCGACCCTCGCAGTGATCGACACGCCGTTCGGCCGCGTCGGCGGGCTGATCTGCTGGGAGAACTACATGCCGCTCGCGCGGGTGGCGATGTACGAACAGAACGTCGACGTGCTCCTCGCGCCCACCTGGGACAACTCCGACACGTGGCCGCTCTCGATGCGGCACATCGCCAAGGAAGGCCGTTGCTACGTGCTCGGCATCACGTCGTGCCAGCGCGGCACCGACGTGCCGGCGGAGATGTCCGGCCGCGACGAGATGTACGCCGACGACGACTGGATGTCGCGCGGCAACTCGATCATCGTCGGCCCGGGCGGCGACGTGCTGGCCGGACCGTTGATCGGCGAGCCGGGGATCCTGTACGCGCAGATCGACGCCCGGCAGGCGCGACTGTCACGCCACGAGTTCGACGTCGTCGGCCACTACGCGCGGCCCGACGTGTTCCGCCTCGAAGTGAACGGGCTCGACGTGAATCGGGACGGGTCCTAGGCGGAAACGCCCATACGGGCCTTCAGCGCCATGATCGCGTCGATCGGGCCGGGGTCGACGTCGTTCTCCAAGGCGAGGTAGCAGCTCGTCCAGTCGCCGACGTACATGAGGTCGAGGAGCTGCGCGAGCCGGCCCTCGCCCTCGGCCTCCACCGACAGGACCTGGTGCACGCACTCCTCGATGATCTCGCGCGTCGCGTCGAAGCGGAGGCGCAGTCGCGGGTGCTCGGAGCCGTGACGCAGCTCGACCAGCGTCATGAGCTGACGGGTGACGTCGCCGTGCTGACCCCACGCGCAGATCTCGTTGTGGTCGAGCTCGGGGTAGGTGTGCCAGAACGCGGGCGCCTTGGCGTTCTCGTTGATGTCGCACTTCCAGCGGTACGCGGCCACCGCGCCGATCGCACCGCCGCCGTAGATCAGCGGGATCGTCCGCCCGATCCGGCGCGCGAGCTCACGGGCCACGTTCGCCTGCCCGTCGATCCCGGGTTGACATGCATCCCGCCGGGCCGCCAGCTGCTGCTGGGCGCGCAACATCAACGCGTTCGCGCCCGGCGCGAGCCCGAGGCGGTACAGCACGGTGCACAGTGGGGCCACCAGCGCGCCGACCGCCGCGCGCGGCAAGAACCCCGGCGGACACGGCACGTGCAACGCTCCCGCATCGCGAGCGACAGTTTCGAGCTCACCGCCGCACGACACGGCCACGAGTTGCGCACCACGCTCGACTGCGCTGCGTGCCATCGAGATCGTCTCTTCGGTGTCGCCCGAGTACGACACTGCGAACGCCAGCGTGTTCGGCCCGACGTAGGCCGGCGTGCGGATCTGCTTCAACACGCTGATCGGAACGGGCAGCTCGTCGTTGAACGCGGCGGAGACCACGTCACCCGAGATGCCGGAGCCGCCCATCCCGAGCACCACGATGTTCTGGATCGCGTCGACGCTCGGGAGCGCGCCGGCGGGCACCATCGCCGCCGCCTCGTGGGCCGCGGCCAGTTGTTCGGGCAGCCCGGCTACGGCGTCGAGGAACCCGAGGGAGTCAGCCGGCAAAGTTCGGCTCGATGCCGTCGGTCTCGGCCTTCTTCGTGAGCCGGGCGTGCTCGGCGTCGTCAACGGTCTCGGCGTCGTCGATGAGCATGTCGGCGATGTCGCCGTCGAGCACGCGGTAGCGGCGCTTCAGCCTCGGGTTGTAGAGCGTGTCCTCGTCCTGGAAGTACAGCAGCGGGCCCTTGTCCTCCGGGCACGCCAGGATCTCGAGCAGCTTCGGGTCGAGTGCCATTGACGCGCCTCCGGGGTTCGTAGGTTCGGGTTCGTGGGTTCGGGCTCTGTGCTGTCGGCCCTCGAATTCGCGCCACGCTATCCAGCCCGGCAGCTTCGGTGCTCAGTCGTTGCCGGCACCGGCGTGACGAACAACAGCGTCGCCCGAGCGTGCACCGCGACGCGGTGCCAGCACCCGGCGGGGATCACGGCCGCGCGGCCGCGCGCGAGCTGCCGTGCGCGTTCCCCCTCGCCGCGGTCGAGGAGCAACTCGACGTCGCCTTCCAGCACGTACACCAGCTCGTCGCCGGTGGGATGCAGCTCCTGGTAGTCCCAGGTGACGTCGTAGGAGAACACCGAGACCAGGCGGCCCGTGGCGAGCTCGGACCCGTCGGCCGTCGCCCAGAATGCGGCGTCGGCGACGCGGGCGTGGATGCCGAGACCGTCGGGCAAGTGCACGACGTGCGTCGTCAGCGAGAAATCCCGGATGTCGTGACCTTCGACCATGGGTACACCATCCGCCGCTTCGCGCCGAGGCGGAACCCAGAAGCTGGTTCGCGAACTCCATAGGCTTTGCTTATGTCACTCGAACTGCGTGATCTCGAAGTGTTCCTCGTCGTCGCCCGCCGGGGCAGCTTCAGTCGCGCCGCCGACGAGCTCCTCGTGAGCCAACCGGCGGTGAGCGACCGGGTCCGGCATCTCGAACGCGTCGTCGGTACGCGCGTGTTCGAACGCACGACGCGCGGTGCCACGCTCACGCCCGCCGGCGAGCAGCTCCTCCCCTACGCCGAGCGGTGCGCCGCGCTCGCCGACGAAGCCCTCGAGGTCGTGCACCAACGCGAGCTGCATCCGCGGCTCGTCGTCGCGGTGCACTCCACGTTCGCATCGCGTGTGGTGCCACTCGTGCTCGGCGCACTCGGCGATCTGCCCCGTCGTGTCGCGATACGCGACGCGCACTCGCACGAAGTCGAGACGCTCGTGCTCGACGGCGTCGCCGACGTCGGCTTCGCGATACCGGGCGGGGCGCGCCGCGGTCTGCGCCGCATCGCGCTCCCGCCCGATCCGGTCGTGTGCGTCGTCGGCGCCGACCACCCCCTCAACCGCGTGCGGCGCCCCCCGCTCGACACGCTCGCCGGCGCCGTGCTCGCAGTAAACGCGTGGGGTGACGGGGCGGAAGGCGTGCTGATGAAGCTGGCGACCGCCGGCGTCGAGGAATGGCGCGTGCGCCACTGTGGCGACGCGGCGACCGCGATCACGCTCGCACGGGACCACGGCCATGTGGCCTTCGTGACCCAGTCGAGCGCGCAGGCCGAGATCCGCACGCGGCAACTCCGGCCGGTCACTCTGGCGGGCATGCCTCGGTGGACTGTTCGCCTCGACCTCTTGCACCGGATCGCCGAGCGGGGTGCCGAGGCGATCCGCACGATCGTGAGCGGTTTGGGGTAGCCGGCTACTTCCGGATCAGCGCGAGCACCTCGGCGGTGTGCGCGTCGCACGAGGCCGCGTCCGGCGCCTCGAGGTTCAACCGCAGCAGCGGCTCCGTGTTGCTCGGCCGCAGGTTGAACCACCAGTCGCCGCCGTCGACGGTGAGCCCGTCGAGGCGGTCCTGCGGACTCGATGCGAACTTGGCCGCCACCGTCTCGATGACGGCGAGCGGGTCGTCGACGCGCGAGTTGATCTCCCCGCTCTGCACGTAGCGCTCGAACGGCTTGCGCAACTCCGAGAGCGGAACGCTGGCGCGGGAGAGCTGCTCGAGCACGAGCAACGCCGCGATCGAGCCGCTGTCGGCGCGCCAGTTGTCACGGAAGTAGTAGTGCGCCGAGTGCTCGCCGCCGAAGATCGCGCCGGTCTCGGCCATGATCTGCTTGATGAACGAGTGACCGACCCGCGATCGCACGGGAACGCCACCGTGCTCGCGAATCACCTCGGGCAGCGCGCGCGAGCAGATGAGGTTGTGCACGACCGTCTCGCCGGGGTGGCGGTCGAGGATTCCGGCCGCGACGATCGCGGTGGTGGTCGAGCCGCTCACCGGCTGGCCGGCGTCGTCGACGAGGAACACGCGGTCGGCGTCGCCGTCGAACGCGAGCCCGACGTCGGCGCCGATGTCGAGCACCGCGCGCTGGAGGTCCTTGAGGTTCTCGGCCTGGATCGGATCGGCGGGATGGTTGGGGAACGTCCCGTCGAGCTCGCCGTACATGACCGTGAGCGTGAAGGGCAGCCCTTCGAACACCTTCGGGACGACGAGGCCGCCCATGCCGTTGGCGGTGTCGGCCACGACCGTGAGCGGCCGCAGCACCGAGAGGTCGACGAACGAGCGGACGTGGTCACCGAACGCTTCCAGCAGGTCGAGTCGCTCGACTTTGCCGGCGACCTCGCCCCGGGAAGTGATCCCGGCCGCGACGACGTCCTTGATCTGGGTGAGCCCCGACTGCTCGCCGACCGGCGCCGCGCCCGCCCGGCACAGCTTGATCCCGTTGTACTGGGCCGGATTGTGGCTGGCCGTGAACATCGCGCCGGGCGCATCGAGCTTGCCGGCCGCGAAGTAGACGACGTCGGTCGAGCACATCCCGATGTCGGTCACGTCGGCGCCGGCGAGCGTCGCACCCTCGATGAACGCCGCCGACAGCGGCTCCGACGACGCGCGCATGTCGCGACCGACGATGAGCTGCTGCGCGCCGGTGAAGTGCGCGAAGGCGTTGCCGATGCGGCGAGCGAGCGCCTCGTCGAGCTCCTCGGGGTAGAGCCCGCGTATGTCGTATGCCTTGAAGATGGCGTCGAGCGACAACGGGACTCCTACAGAGCAACCGGGCCGGCAGGGGGATGCGGCCAAGATCGGGCACTCATGGTAGCGGTGGCTCCGACGGCCGAGGGTGCGGATTACGCGGTCGTCGCGGGCGGTCCGACCGCCGCCGGATCACCCGTGCCGGCGCCGTTTCCCGTGCTCAGCGCAGGTGTTTCTTCGGCATCGGGCGCGTCGTCCTCGACGCCCTCGCCGTCGGGGCGATCACCGTCGACCGGCGGGGTCCCGCCGCCACCGTCGCCGTCGCCCGGCGCTTCCGGATCCCCGGTGGCGCGGTACTGCGCCAGCCCCTTCCACGCGAACAACCCGCCGAGCCCGGCGAGCCCGACCACCGTGCCGAGCCGTCCGAGCCAGTCGACCGCCGTGAGGCCGTAGGTGAGCTTCACGTCGTGACTCGTCGGCACGACGACCATCAGGTTCGGCGCGACGCGGTAGGGCCCGCTCGCGCCGTGCGCCTTCCAGTTCGGGAAGTACGACGTACGCACGAGCACGGGCTTGCCGAGGTCGGAGACGTGGAACGAGATCGTCGACGGGTCCTCGTGGATGTCCGAGACCTGCGTCGGCTGGATCGGGGTCTCGGTCGTGTGCGCGAGCTGCTTGATGTCGATGTGCTTCCACGACTTCGGGCCCGACGCGACCCAGTACTTGTCGAGTTGCGAAGCGTCCATGAACCACGGCGCCGCCGCGCACTCCCACGGCCCGAGCTTCGGGATCGGGGTGCTCGTGTCGGTCCACGCCTGGCCCCAACACTGCTTGTAGTTGCCGGCGTGAACCGTCGCGACGACCGGCTCGACGGAGAGCCCGGTCACGAGGGGCGACGCTTCGTCGGGGTACGAGACGCGGTAGATCTTCCAGCCCTTCGGGGGCGCACCGTCGAGGTCGGGAACCGTCGCGATGAGCGACAGGTCGGGCTGCGACGCGGCCATCGCCTCCGACTGCGGGGAGAACAGCATCAAGTAGCTGACGCCCAGCATCTGGAGGTGCTTCACGCCGAGCGCGAAGTCAGTGGGATCGCTGTTGGTGCCGTACGCGAGGCCGCGCACGGGGTTCGAGGGCGACTGCGCGAGCTCGCTCACCGTCAGGAAGTGGAACGACGTGGTGGCCGACGACTCGAAGTACAGGCCTTCCATCGAATCGATCCGGCCGTTCGTGAAGTACGGGAGCAGCTCGAGCGCGAGCGTGGTGCCGTAGTTGCCGATCGCGTCGCCCCCCTCCCAGAGCGCGCGCCCGGGCGGGAGCTTGTCCATCGTCTCGACCAGCGAGCGGAACTCGGGCCAGGCCGACAGGCTCTGGTATCCGCCGTAGTTGTACTCCGCCCACCCCGCGACGCGTATCGCGGGATTGCCGTTGCGGGCGCTCCACGCGAGCCGCAGGCCGAAGATCGATCCGGCGCCGACGAGCACGGCGAGCGCGGTCATCCCGATCAGCCGGGAGCGTTGCCGCAGGCGCGCCGGATCGAGATAGCTCGGCGGATGCCATCCGGGCGGGCCCTCCTCGAAGCGGCGATCGGCCAGCACCGCGACCGCGCGGCGGCGGACCTCGGGGTCGATCTCGACGCGCTCGTCGAGCGCGACCTCCGCCCAGCCCCGGGCTCGAGCGTCTTGCAGATCGCCGTCGCTGATCCACGAGAACGCCCACGTGACCGAGTTCGCCAAGAAGCGCACCATCTCGGCCGCGCCCATCGCCGCGATGAATCCCCACATCAGCAGCCAGAACGGCAAGAACCGCGTGTTCCACACGGCGTGCTCGGGCCACTCCACGAAGAAGACCCCGAACGCCAGCGCGATGAGCAGCAAGACCAGCGTCGATCGGCGCCGGTACCACCCGGCGGCGATGATCGCGACCCCGGCGAGCAGCCACATCCACCAGGGCAACCACAGCGTCGGCGACATCGCCTTGCCGCTCGCGTCGCGGTTCGCGGCGACGCCGCGCACGATCCCCTCGATCGTGTGCTTCACCGGGTTCGGCAGGATCAGCCAGTGGGGCAGCTTGAACGAGCTACCGCCGGAGAAGACCTTGGCGTACCGCATGCTCTGCGTATATGCCTGTTGACCGAGAAGCGGGAGCGACCACACCGCGGTCAGGGCCAAACCCACCAGGCCGACCGCCACCGCGATGGGCCACGTGCGGCGCGGTGACCGCACCAACCAGAGCAACACCGCGGCGACCCCGACGAAGATCGCGACGACGATGTGCGACATGACCGCCGCCGCGATGAGCACCGCGGGGAGCCACGGGCGCTTCCCGGTGTCGAGCGTGTACGCGAGCGCGCCGAGCGCGAAGAGTGAGAGCGCCAACGCGATCTCGAACGAGTACTCGCCCGCGAGTGTCGAGGCGATGTTGCCGCCGTAGATGTTCCAGTCGGTGCGCTCCTGCACGAGCATGCCGAGCGCGGCGATCGTCAGCGCGTGCGGCGCCGGCCACGGCATGCGCATCCCCCGGGCGAACGCGTACGCCCCGGCCGGGAGCATGATCGGCCCGCTGACCGTCACGATCTTGAACGCGACGTCGTACGGCATCGCGAGGTTCAGGGTCGCGACCATCACCGATGGGAACGGGAAGTAGTACTGGCCGACGGGGAACCCGGAGTACCAGGCCGGCGCCCACCCCGAGAGTCGGAACTTCGGGAACCAGTTGTGCTCGAGGAACCAGGGCATCCACACGTGGGCGCCCATGTCGCCGCCATTGGTGGTCGTGTTCCGGAAGATCCACCCGAAGTGCACGTCCCAGATCGGCCACAGCCGCGTGTGCGGATCGATGATCGCGATCACCATGAAGGTGCAGATCGCGAGCACGACCCAGCCCGTCGTGCGTTCCCAGCGAGCGCCCCGCTCGCCGCTCTCGTCGACGGAGTCGTCGTCCTCGGAGAGCCACGGCGTCGCGCGGTCGTACGCCGAACGCACGAAGGCACCGAACCGACCGCTCCTGCCGACCGACGCGAAATCGTCGGAGGCCACGCCCTCGTCGATCAGGGTGTCGGTCACGCTCGACAGCATGCCAGGCCTGGAGTCGCGTCTTGCTTCACTCCCGCATGAACGACGTCAAAGATCGTCGCGCACGGGTTCGAGCAACTCGGCTCAGTTCGGGACTCTCGCCAACTCCAGGACCTCGCCCAGCGTCATCACGCCGGTGTCGTCCTGCCAGCTGTTGGCTTCACACCGGGCGCAACGGTGGAATACGACTTCGCGTCCCGCAATCCGCATCCGGATCGTGATGAGCGCGCCTTTCGCACATCGCGTGCAAGCGTGCATTGGTGGCCTCCCTGCCCTTGTAACCCGCTGTTTGTCGGCACGCGGCACCGAGAACTGAAGCAATCACGCGCAGAATTTCCGGAATTCGCCTCCGACCGGGCACTAGTGGTGGAAGGCGCCCACCGTCGTGAGCAGGTTGAACCCGACGTGGAGCAGGATCGACACCGAGAGGTCGCCCCGGCGCACCGCCATGACGCCCGAGACCGCGCCGAGCGCGAACAATGCCGGCACCACCGCGAACGTGCCCCAGGTGGGAGAGAGCATCGGGTGGGCCAGCGCGAACGCGAGCGCCGACAGCGCGACCGCCGCATCCGGTGAGACCCGGCGACGCAACGCGCGGAGCAACAGCCCGCGGAACAGCAACTCCTCGCACACCGGGGCGACGAGGCCCGCGACCAGGGCGATCAGCACGAGGTGCACGCCCCGGGCCTGATCGAGGTCCTTCACGACGTCTTGGCTCTGGTTGACCAGGTGGACGATCGGGTAGATGAGCAGCCCCAGGACGATCTCGAGGCCGATTCCCACGCCGATCACCCAAAGCTCCCGGAGATGGACAACCAGGCCGAAATCCGCCCGAAGGTTGCCGATCCCCTTCCTGCGGCTGACCAGCGCGAGGCCCACGAGCCAGCCACCGAACTGGCCGAGGAACGCCAGGCCGTCGGTGATGGCGCCCGGGTGCGCGGCGCGGTCGCCGGAGATGCCGTAGCCGATCGTGGCGAGCACCAGCCCGGCGAAGATGCCGCCGAAGTAGATCCAGAAGAAGTCGCCCAGACCCCAGGTCACGACCGGCTGCCCCGCCGGAACGGGCCGGTCCGGCGACGACGTGCGATCCACCGGGTAAGGCTATCGAGCGCCCGGAGCCGGAAGGCAGCCGTGCCCGCCGTAGCATGTTCTGCGAATCACCCGACTGGGAGCGCCGATGAGTCCAGGCCCCGAAGACCAGTGGCGGCCGCCCGAGCCGCCGGGTCGAACACCGCGCCCGGGCGGGCCCCGAGCGTCGGGACGCCCCCGCTGGATGCCGCTGGTGATCGTCGCGCTCGCGATCCTCGGCCTCCTCGCCTGGCAGGCCACCACCGGGTCGAGCACGCCCCGGGCCAGCGTCGACTACTCCCAGTTCCTCAAGTTCGCCGACGAGGGCCGCGTCTCGAACATCTCCTACGAAGCGTCGAGCGGGCACATCACGGGCACGCTGAAGAAAGGGGCGCCCTCGATCGACGGGAAGACCGCCTTCTCCACGCAGACCAAGCCCGACGGCATCCCCGACGCCGACCTGACCGAGCTGAAGACCGACAAGGTCGAGGTCAACTACCAACCCAAGCCGTCGAATCTCGTCGGCACGATCCTGAGCTTCGTGCTCGTGATCGGTCTGATCGGTGCGCTCTGGTGGTTCATCGCCCGCCGCGCGCAAGGGCAGATGGGGGCGGTGATGAACATCGGGCGCTCGCGCGCCAAGGTCTACAACACCGACAAACCGAAGACGACCTTCGCCGACGTCGCCGGCTACGGCGCGGTGAAGGAGGAGATCACCGAAGTCGTCGACTTCCTGAAGACGCCCGCCAAGTTCAAGGAGATCGGGGCGCGCATCCCCAAGGGAGTGCTCCTCGTCGGACCACCGGGAACCGGAAAGACGCTGCTCGCGCGCGCCGTCGCCGGTGAGGCGGGCGTGCCGTTCATCTCGATCACGGGTTCCGACTTCATGGAGATGTTCGTGGGCGTCGGTGCGGCCCGGGTGCGCGACCTCTTCCAGACCGCGCGCAAGCAGGCGCCCGCGATCATCTTCGTCGACGAGATCGACTCGATCGGCCGCAAGCGCGGCGCCGGGCTCGGCGGCGGTCACGACGAGCGCGAACAGACCCTCAACCAGATGCTCTCCGAGATGGACGGCTTCGAGGCGACCGAGGGCATCGTGATGCTCGCCGCGACGAATCGCCCCGACATCCTCGACTCCGCGCTGCTCCGGCCCGGTCGCTTCGACCGCCAGATCATGGTGCCCCTCCCCACCCAGGACGAGCGCGTCGAGATCCTGAAGGTCCACTTCCGCGACAAGAAGATCTCGCCCGACGTCGGTGTCGAGGTGATCGCACGCGGGACGCCCGGCATGAGCGGCGCCGACTTGTCGAACCTCGTGAACGAAGCCGCGTTGTTCGCGGTGCGGCGCGGGTCGCAGGAGGTCCACAAGGAAGACTTCGACGCGGCCCGCGACCGCGTGTTGATGGGCCTGCGGCGGGAGTCGCTCGCGCTCTCCGAGGAGGAGAAGGAGATCGTCGCCTACCACGAGGGCGGCCACGCGGTGTGCGCGTACGTGCTCGAGTTCGCCGATCCACTGCACAAGGTGACGATCCTGCCCACCGGCATGGCGCTCGGCGTCACCCAGCAGCTGCCGCTCGAAGAGCGCCACATCTACAAGCGGGAGTACATCGTCGACTCGCTCGTGGTGCGGCTCGGCGGCCGGGTCGCCGAGGAGATCATCTTCGGTCACCAGTCGACCGGCGCCGAGAACGATCTCGTCGGCTGCACCGAGCTCGCCCGCAAGATGGTGCGCGAGTGGGGCATGTCGAGCCGGGTCGGTCCGATGGCGTGGGGATCGCAGGGCGCGGTGTTCCTCGGCGAGGACCTCATGCACTCCCGCGACTACTCCGACGAGACCGCCCGCGTGATCGACGAAGAGGTCGAGCACATCCTCCGTGACGAAGAGGACCGCTGCCGCAAAGTGCTCGAGGAGTACCGCGCCGGCCTCGATTCCGTCGCTCAGGCCCTCCTCGAACGCGAGACACTCGCCGGTGAGGAGGTCGCCAACCTCGTCGACGTTGCGATGGGCCGCAAGGTTGGTGGGCCCCGCATGATCCTGCACGCCGACGGTACCGAGGAGCCGGCCGCCGAGCCCATCGACGACCCGATCATCAACCCCCCGACGCTGTAACGCCGCCGGCTGCGCCCGGCGGCCCTCGATCGCCCGGGTAGCTGACACGACGTCCGATGCGTCTGTGGGCCACACGTCGTGTGGTCCACAGACGCATCAGGTCACTGGCGCAGCTCGGCGAGGGCGGCCCAGAGATCGGCCGCGGCGAACGCGCCGACGAAGCTCGCGCGCGTCACGCCGGCCGCGTCGGCGAGCACGGTGATCGGCGCGGCGTCGATCTGGTAGCGGCGGTGCAGGTCGGGGTGCGCGCCGTACTCGACTTCGGTCACGCTGACGTCGTCCGACTCGAGCGGCTTGGCCTTGTCGTACAGGCCCGCGCACGAGTCGCAGTGCTGCGAAGTGAACAACACGACGAGCCACGGAGCCTCGGGCCGGGCGAAGTCGTGCCGGTCGAGCTGCTGCGGCACGGTGGCCCGCCCCTGGGTCGGCGGCGCGACGACGCGACGGTGCTCGAGCCACCATGCGATTCCACCGGCGACGACGATGATCGCCAGCGCGATCACGACCCGAACTGTCACGACGACGACGCTAATTCAGCGGGTCGGGATACCAGGTACGCGGGTCGCGTCACGTTGCGCGTAGATCGTCGACTCCGCGAAGACCGGCTGGTCCGACGTGAGCACGAGCGCGGCGTCCTGGCGATGTGTCGGCCCCGCCGTGTCGGCCGGCAGGACGAGGCTCGCGTTCGGCGCGACGGTGAGGCCCTGCAGCGCCGGTGGGCGGCTGACGATGCCGGCGTGCACGATGTCGACCGAGACGTGCGCGGTGCGGCCTCCGGCATTCGTCACCGAGATCGAAGTGGCCCGTTCGGCGGCCGTGCGAGTGCGACCGATCACCCAGTCGCGGGCGGGGACGACCCCTCCGGTCGAGGTGGTCGCTCCCAGCGCGGTCTTGCTCCGCCCGTATCGGCTCAAGGTCTGCGCGACGATCGGCACGCCCTTGTCGGACTGCGCCTCGAGCGCGAAGTCACTGTTGGCCGGCACCTGCAGACAGCCACGCTGGAGGCGCGCGCAGCCGCCGATCTGCACCCAGCTCACCATGCCCGGAGCAACGGTCAACACGACGGGATTCACGATCGCCTTCGATCCGATGAGCGCGAGCACATCGACGTTGGCGTCCGCCTCGCTCATGTTGGTGATCGCGACCCACTGCGAAGCACCCGCGAGCACCTGGCCGTCGGAGAACCACCACTGGCTCGCCGGCGCCAGCGCTCCGAGCGTGCTCGTCATCCCGGTCGGGCCGGAGGCGGCTGCGAACTGCAGCGTCTGCGACGCGACCACGCGGCCGACGGAGGCGTGCACCTGCACGGCGACACGCGGTTGCCGCACCGCCTGATCGTGCATCGCGATCACGACGCGCGAGCGCCCGGGCACGTCGATGCCCTGCAAACCCGACAGCTGCTGCAGGCCGGTGTCGGTGCGGAGCGTCACGTCGACACGCGCATCCGCGGAATACGGGTCGTCGAGCACGAGCCATTGCGAGACGCCTCGCACGGTGGTGCCCGCCGAGAAGTACCAATCGGCGCTCGCGGCGTCGGCGCAGGGCACGAGGTCGAGCGCGGACCCCGACTCCGCGCCGGCCTGCACCACCACGTCGGGTGAGAACGACTCGACCACCAGCGGGCCGGCCGGCAGCGACTTCGCCGCGGCCGAATCGCGCGACGTCGCGGGAGTCGCGGGAGTGGCGGACACCTCCGCGAGCGTCGCCCGGCTGTAGGTGCTCACGGTGTCGTGCGGCACGCGGATGCTGCGCACGATGGCCGGCGCCTGGTCGTCGGGCTGCACGGTGACCACGACGTCGGCGTCGGCCGGACCGAGATTCGAGAGCGTGAGGGTCTGGTCGGCGGTCGGGAACGAACCGGGCAGCCCCGGGCAGAACCAGGCCGTCGACATCGCTCCCGAGGCGGGCAATTGCGCGGCGTCGGTCGCGGCCACGACCCGAGCGGCCCGAGTCGTGTGCGCGCGTCCACCGACGATCCCGGCGATCACGGGGATGATGACAACTGCGAGGATGAGCGCCCGACGCGGCCCGCGCGTCGGCGTCGCGGTCGCGGTCACGACGGCACCGCCCCGTGCCGGCGACTCGGGCGGACGCGGGTCCGGCGCCACAGCACGATCGCGACCAGCCACGCCACGACTTCGAGGTCGACGAGCAATCCCGGGAGCGTCCCGGCGCGGTACCGGAGGTCGGTCGACGAGCGCGCGGTCAGCGAGAACGCGTTGGTCCAGTCGAACGCGGTCGTGTGCGCCGCGTCGCGGCCGGCGGCGCGGGCGTGCCAACCGCGGTTGGAAGCCTCGGCCCAGAGCAAGGTGCCCGGTCCGGCCGGCGCGGACCGCCCGACCCGTCCGGTCACGGCACGCGCCGCGGCCGCGACGTCGCTGCGCTCGGCCGTCTCGAGCCCGGCTCCCGCGTTCGCCGCGACCGACGTCGAAGCCGCGACCACGGCGCGGCGGGGAATCCACGCGTCGTTGGAGTACACGATCGCACCGTCGTCGAGCCGCGACACCGACAGGTCGAGCTGGCGCGTCAACGCGTCGGCGAGCACCGGATCGACGGGTACCTCGGCGCCGTGGCCGGGCCCGGGACGACTCACCAACGCGACGTAGCGCACACCGGCCGGGGCGAGGAGGTGTCCGAGCCGTTCGGTCTCACCGGAGCGGGCGGCGAGCAGCGCCCGCGCGAGTTGGTCGTCGGCGGCGTGCTGCGGGGCCGACCACAGCGCGCGAGCGTCGCCGGCGCCGTCGCGACTCGTCGCGAAGCCGATGCCGCCTGCGAGCTTCGCGTCGACGGGCAACACCGACGGGTCGCCGAGCCAGAGCACGCGGAATCCGCCCGCGTTCGGGACGTCGTGCATCCACGACATCTCGGTCGGCCAGTCGGAAGCGGGCAGCTGCCACCGACCCGAACCCGCGTCGCCTGCGAACGCGAGCAACGGGAGTGCGAGCCCCACCACGGCCGCGACCGCCGACACTTGGCGCCAGCCGAAGCGCGAGGTGCGCATGTCGTCGAGGAGCGCGCTCACGCCGAGACCGGCCGCGAAGGCAAGCCCCAACGCGGCCGGCACGAGCATGCCCTCGGGCGCCGGCACGGGCGCGGTCACCGAGATGCGTGTCGGGAGCCACGCCAGCGCGAACGAGGCCAACGTCAACAACCATGCGCGCGTGGCCCAGACGAGGCGCGGGCCGGACGCGACCACGAGCGGAACGGCCGCGGCGGCGACGAGGCCGAGGGTGAACCAACCGGCGCGCGCGGGCCCGACGTCGAAGCGGAGGACGTCGCCGACGGACAACGGCGCACGCGGGTGCAGGCCGAGCGCCGTCGGCTCGGCCCCGATGAACGACAACGACCACGGCGCGAGCAACAACCAGCTGAGGACCGCGCCGGCCACGGCCAGGGCGGCCGCGCGCACGACGGCCGCGCTCCCTCCGGCGAGAAGCATCGAGATCGTCAACACGACTGCGATCACGACGGCGAGCAGGATTGCGGGCGGCCACACGGAGCCGGCGACCGCGCCCAACAACCCGACGACGAGCACGGTCCGGATCCGGGCTTTCCATCGCGCGCGCCGGCCCGGCGCGCTCCCGGCCGTACCGTCGACCGCCTCGCTCGAGCTCGCACGCACGAGCGCGTGCAGCAAGAACGGTGCGAGCGCGTAGCAAACGAGCGGACCGAGGTCGCCACGTGCGATCGCGTCGCGCGCGACCGGGTTCACGGCGTACGCGACCGCGGCCACGACCGCCGGCAACAGTGCGGCCGCGAGCGGGCGCACGAGGCGGTACGCACCCCACGCGCCGAGCGGCAGCGCACCGGCGACCACAACCGTGCGAGCGAGCCCGCCGTGCCCGAACAACACCGTGGAGAGCGTGGCCATCAACGCGAACGCGGGTGTCGCCGGCGTCTGCGAGCCGAGCATCGTGTACCGCCACGGAGACGTGAACGTCGACCACAGCGACCCGACGCCGGGCCAGGCCTGGAAGCTCCCGACTTGCGGGACGCGCTGGAACACGAGGCCGCGCGAGCCGACGACGAAGAGCACTCCGACGATCAGCGCGAGGATCGCCGGCGCGCGTCGCAACTGCTCTCGGGTTCGCTCCACTCGCGCCCGCGCGCGGTTCGACGCATTGGCCAGCCGATCTCCGGCGTGCAGCCGCTGCACGAGCAAGCTCCGGAACCGTGCGCTGCCCCTGACCATCAGATCGCGCACATCGCTGTCGTTGACCTTGCGCGTCTGCTGGGTCGCCGACCGGGCCCGGCGCAGCTCGCGGAGTCCTCCACGCGCCGGGATCCAGCCCGCGATCACCGCCACCGCATGGCGGGTCCGCCGAGTCAGCGCGAGCCCCGCCGCCTCGCCGAGCGTGAGCACGAAGGCGCTCGGGAGCACCCACAGCAGGGCGGTCGGCGAGTACGACTTGACCAGCACGCGCACCCGAGCGCGGGTTGCCAGGCGCGCCTCGGCCGGCGACTGGCGGCGGGCGCGACGCTCCTCGTCGCCTACGCCGTGCTGGTGGCCGACACGGCTCGCGGGCACCACGAGCACCCGGGCGCCGGCCAGCCGGGCGCGCCAACAGAGGTCGATGTCGTCGCACCCCGGCGAGGTGCCCGCGTCGAATCCGTCGAGCTCGCGGAAGAGGTCGGCCCGCACGAGCATCGCAGCGTGCGAGACGAAGAAGACGTCGCGCACGCCGTCGTGTTGCTCCTGGTCGATCTCGCCGGGCTCGATCACCGAGAAGGGCACCGCGTAGTGGTCCACCGACATGCCGACTTCGAGCAGCACCTCGGGATGGTCGTACTCGACCAGCTTGGGCCCGACGATCGCCGCGTTCGACCGGTACGCCTCCTCGACCATCACGCGCACGGCGTCGGTGTCGAAGGCCACGTCGTCGTGGCAGAAGAGCAGGAACGTCGCCCCCTCGACCGTGTGCAGCGCCTCGTTCGCGGCGGCCGCGAACCCGACCTTCGCCGGAAGCCTCCGCACGTACGCGGTCGGCAGCTCCCCGGCGACGCGGGCGGTCGGGTCGGCGCCGGCCGAGTTGTCGAGCACGAGCACCGACAGCGCCGGGTAGTCCTGGCGGGCGAGCGACGCGAGCGCCGCTTCCAGACCCTGGCCGCCGGAGCTGACGACGACGACGACAACCGGCGGCGCAACCGGCTCCGGCTCGGGCGGGTCCGGCTCCGCGTCTCCCGGGTCGGGCGCATCCGGCCGGGAGGTCCCGGCGCCGGGCCCGTCGCCCCGGAGCGGGTCGGCGGCCGAGCCCTCGGGGGCTGCGTCCCCGGCCGGCTGCGGCACGTCGGGCGCGTCACCGCTCGGCGACTCGGGGGGCTCCATCGTCTCCATGCGGCCGGTCGACACTAGCCGACCCCCCACCGTCCTCTGCTTGCATTTGTTAGCACAAGTGGTTATTGTCGCGAGCACACTCGCATCAGCCCACTGCACATCGAACGGGAGAATCATGGACGTGCGCAAGACCGTCACCGACGCCGGCTACATCGCCATCGGGCTCGGCGTCATGGGTTACCAACAGACCCAGACGCGCCGGCGTGAGCTCACCGGCAAGCTCGACACCGTCACCGACCGCTTCAATGCCCGGGGCCGCGAAGTACAGGGCTTCCTCGCCGAGGGCAGCCGCCAGGTCGGCGCTCGCGGCGTGGCCGCTCGTGGTCGCGCCGAGGAGCAGGTGCGCACGACCGTCACCCGCGTGCAAGGGCTCGGCAACGAGGTCGTGAAGCTCGTCGAGCCCGTCGTCGGGCAGGTGCAGACCCAGCTCGGCGATCTGCCCGAGCGTGTCGTCCAGGTGATCGAGCCCGTCGCCGCCCGAGTCAGGGAGCTCACCGGCTCCGTCGCGTAACTGGCGCCGCGCGTCGGCCGGTTACATTCCAGGAGTGCTCGTAACGCTCGCCGGCGGTGTCGGCGCCGCTCGATTCCTGTCGGGACTCGTGCGCGCCGTCCCGCCGAGCGAGGTCACTGCGATCGTCAACACCGCCGACGACGAGGAATTCCACGGGCTGTACGTCTCGCCCGACCTCGACTCGGTCACGTACACGCTCGCCGGCGCATCGAACGTCGCCCAGGGTTGGGGCCTCGAGGGTGAGACGTACGCCACGCTCGAAGCGTTGAGCCGGTACGACGTGCCCACGTGGTTCCGTCTGGGCGACAAGGACCTCGCGACGCATCTCTTCCGCACACAGCGGATGCGAGCCGGAGCGACGCTCTCGCAGGTCACCGAGGAGATCACCCGCGCGTGGGGACTCGACCTCCGCCTCATCCCGATGACCGACGACCGCGTGCGCACGCGGATCACGGTCGAGCGCCCGGGCGGTCCCGACGCCGAGATCGCGATGCAGGAATGGTTCGTCGGCGAGCGGGCCGAGTCGCCGGTGGTGTCGGTGCGCTTCGACGGAGCCGACGCCGCCCGCCCCGCACCCGGGGTGCTCGAGGCGCTGCGCACGGCCGACACGATCGTCATCTGCCCGTCGAACCCGGTCATCTCGATCGGGCCCATCCTCGCCGTTCCGGGCATACGCGACGCGCTGGAGGCCCGGCGCTCGCGGGTCATCGCGATCAGCCCCATCGTCGGCGGCGCCCCGGTGAAGGGCCCGGCCGATCGCCTCATGGCACCCCTCGGCATCGAGGTGTCGTGCGTCGGCATCGCGCGCGCGTACGCGTCGTTCTGCGACGCGCTCGTGATCGACGCCGTCGACGCGCACCTCGCGACCGAGGTCGAGCAGACCAGCGTGCGCGCGATCGTCACCGACACCATGATGCGCAGCCCGGAGATCGCGACCGAGCTCGCACGCCGCACGCTCGCCGCCGTTGCCTGATCAGAAGTTCGTGGTCGCCGGCCTTTCCATCACGCCGATCTCCGGCATCGGCGAGATCCGCCCCGGCGACGAGCTCGCCGACCTGATCGCGCACGCGGCCGCGGCGCAGGGCACACCACTCGCCGACCGCGACTGTCTCGTCGTCACCCAGAAGATCGTGTCGAAGGCCGAGGGCCGGTTGGTTCCGCTCGATCCGCTCGACCGCGACGCGCGCCGCCGGCTCGTGGAGTCGGAGTCGGTACGGATCGTGAGGACGCGCGGCGATCTGATCATCAGCGAGACGCGTCACGGCTTCGTGTGCGCGAATGCCGGTATCGACCTGTCGAACGTCGACGAGGGTTGGGCCGCGCTGCTGCCGGTCGACTCCGACCGCTCGGCAAAGCACGTGCGCGACGCCCTGCGGGCCCGATCGGGGGTCGAGGTCGCGGTGGTCGTCTCGGACACGTTCGGCCGGCCGTGGCGGCAGGGGCTCACCGACGTCGCCATCGGCGTGAGCGGCATCGCGGCCGTCGTCGACCTGCGCGACACGCCGGACGCGCTCGGGCGCACGCTGGTCGTCACCGAAGTCGCCATCGCCGACGAGATCGCGTCCGCCGCCGAGCTGGTCATGGGGAAAGCCGCGAGCGTCCCGGTCGCGATCGTGCGCGGCCTCGACCCGGCCTGGTTCGGGGAAGGCTCGGTTCGCCAGCTCGTGCGGCCCCCGCAGGAGGATCTCTTCCGATGAGGAGCGCAATCCCCGACTTCGTCGAGCACCGCCGCTCGATCCGGGCCTTCACCGCCGAACCGGTGGATCGCGCGCTGCTCGACACGCTGGTGGAAGCGGCGTGCGTCGCACCGGCGCCCCATCACTCGCGGCCGTGGCGCTTCGTCGTGATCGACACCCACGACG
>Ga0265313_10000514_pt1 | contig 40569 bp, 32 predicted proteins | sample 4123metaG_FD_203122 | JGI IMG/M metagenome (GOLD analysis project Ga0265313, IMG submission 203122) | Rhizosphere microbial communities from Carex aquatilis grown in University of Washington, Seatle, WA, United States - 4-1-23 metaG | ecosystem: Host-associated > Plants > Roots > Rhizosphere >... | reverse complement strand
GATCGCGACCGGAGTGTCGTAGCGGCGGCCTTCGGAATCGACCACGTTGGTGAACAAAAAGGCGCGCCGTTCGTCTTCGGCGAGCCCGCCCTGAAACTGCCAGCGCACCAGCGGATGCAATTCGGTTTCTTTGTTGATGGGCCGATCGACGCGCGTCAGCAGGCCCGCGGCGTCGAGCCGCGCCAGGTGCTCCTGGAAATCGAGCGGCGGGCCGGAGCCTTGGTGTTTTGCGGTGCCGGTTGCGCTTTTGTCGAGCATGAGACGGCCTCTTTTTCTGGTCGCGACCGGCGCAGCCGGCCACGGCTTTGGCGATTATTTCTTGTTCTTCAGATGTTCGGCGATGATCGGGCGCGCCACGCGGAAACAATCGACGCCGGTCGGCGCGCCGCAGTAGATCGTGACCTGCGTCAGGGCGGCGCGGATTTCATTCGGCGTCAGGCCATTGTTGAGTGCGCCCCGCACATGGGTGGCGAACTCTTCCATCTTGCCAAGCGCCCCGATCATGCCGAGGTTGAGGATCGAACGCTCGCGGGGCTTCAAGGTGTCGTCGCCCCAAGTCTCGCCCCAGCAATATTCGGTCAGCAGGCGCTGAAAGTCGCGATTGAAATCGTCGACGTTTTGCAGCGCGCGATCCACATAGGCGTCGCCCAGCACCTGTTTGCGCTTGGCGAGGCCGGTATCGTAGCGTTTCTGGTCCATGGCGTTTCCTTTCCTGTGCTCTCGGTCATTTTATTCGTCAGAGCCGGGCTTGTCCCGGCCATCCACGTCTTCAGCCCGCAAAGACATGGATGCCCGGCACAAGGCCGGGCATCCATGACGCTTTAGCCGTTACGTTCTCGACTTAAAATCGCGATCTCACCATCAATCTTCCGCCGGGCCACCCTTCCAGCGCTTGACGATCCCGGCATCGATGCCGAACAGGTCGAGAAGGCGCCCGCAGGTGTGGTTGATGATGTCGTCGACGGTCTTCGGCCTGTTGTAGAAGGCCGGCACGATGGGCGACACCACGGCGCCGATTTCGGCGAGCGTCAACATGCTGCGCAAATGCCCGACATGCAGCGGCGTCTCGCGCACCGCCAGCACCAGGCGGCGCCGTTCCTTGAGCACGACGTCGGCGGCGCGCGACAGCAGCGAGGACGTCACCCCCGAGGCAATCTCGCTCATGGTGCGGATCGAGCACGGTGCGATGACCATGCCCATCGTTGGAAACGAGCCGGAAGAGATCGCCGCACCGATATCGGCATTTGGATAATGGACCGCAGCCAGCGCACGCACGTCCTTCGGCTTGAGGTCGGTCTCGTAGGCCATCGTCATTTCGGCCGATTTGCTCATCACCAGGTGAGTCTCGATGCCGGCTTCGCGCAATATTTCCAGAAGCCGTATGCCGTAGACCGTTCCGGAGGCGCCCGAGATGCCGACGATCAACCGCTGTGGATGCTTGGCCATGCCTGCCCCTACCCTCAATCTGTGCCGACGGCGGCACTCGAGCGCTCGCCCGCAATTGAATCGAACGCGCCGAGAAGGACGTCCACGGTCTCCCGTGGAAATGTCGCGCCCACGATATGTTCGTAAGCGCAGAGATTGCCGTGCGCCGCCGTGCGCGGATCGGCTTCCTTGCCGAACGGCGTCGACTGGCTGAGCGCGAACAGCGCCTGCTGCTGCAGGCGCTCCGCCTCGAGTTCGATCGCCTTGATCTTGGTCCGAAACGCTTCCTGCCGCACGGGCTCGATCAGCGTCCGCGCGCTTTTGAGTTTGCGCCGGATGGTGCGCATGGGAATGACGGTGAGGTTACGCCAGTCGCGGACCTTGTCGTCGAGCGATTTGACCTCGTCGCCTGAAAGCAGACGCCCCTCGTCAGCGCGCCACAAGAGAAACAGCAGGAGGTTGACGTCGACGCCGTAGTCATCCTGCAAGGTGACGCAGGCGTCGGCTACGTCAGACAATCGATAGAACTGCAATGAGAAGCGCCAGAACGGCGTCGTCTCGCTCGAAGGCTGCGTCTCGGTCATGAACTATTCTCTTGGTCATTCGGGGACGCCGCGAAGCGGCGAACCCGAAATCCATATCCGCAAGCGCCGGGGCTATGGATTCCGGGCTCGCGGGCCAACGCCCGCGCCCCGGAATGACAACGTGTTATTCTTGCCGAGCCGGTCATGCGGCAAACAGCCTCTCGTAGGCGCCGGCGGCGCGCATGGCGGCGACGATGCGCTCCGGCGTCAGCGGCGTCTCGGCGAAATGCACGCCAAACGGCGTCAGCGCGTCTTCGATCGCTGAAATGATCGCGGCGGGCGCGGGAATCGTGCCGCCTTCGCCGGCGCCCTTGACGCCGAGCGGGTTGAGCGGATTGACGATCTCGACATGAGCTATGGCGCAGGTCGGCACGTCGGTCGCCATCGGCAGCATGTAATCGGCAAACGACGTTGTGAGCGGCTGCGCGTTGGCGTCGTACTGCATCCATTCGAGCAGCGCGTTGCCGATACCGTGGGCGACACCGCCTTGAACCTGGCCGTCGACGATCAGCGGATTGATCACACGTCCCGCGTCATGGGCGACCGTGTAGCGGAGAATTTTCACGCCGCCGGTCATGGCGTCGACCTGCACTTCGACGACGTGGGTGCCGGAGCAATAGGCGGCCTGCGATGGCGTGTAATAGGCGGTGTGTTCGAGGCCGGCGGCCTGTCCGGCCGGCAGCGAAACGCCCGGAATGCCCTGCGCCAGGCGCGCCAGATCGCCGAAGCCGATCGACGGTTTGTTGCCGCGGCGCGAGGTTGCCTGGCCGTCGTCGAGATCGATTTCGCTTTCCGGGACGTCGAGCGTGCGCGCCGCCAGCGCTACAAGCTGCTTACGGACTGCCTGTCCGGCAATGAGCGCCGAAGAACCGGCGTTCACCGCCTGCCGGCTGGCAAAGGCGCCGACGCCCTGCGCGATGGCTCCAGTGTCGCCGATCGTCATGACGATGTCGTCGAGGCGGCAGCCGGTTTGTTCGGCGATGATCTGCGACAGCGTGGTGCGGGTGCCCTGGCCCTGATTGGTGGCGCCGGTTGCGACCACGATCTTGCCGCTTGCCAGCACGCGCACGGTGACCCCCTCGAACGGCCCGAGCCCGGTGCCCTCGACGTAATTGGCGATCCCAATGCCGATGAAGCGGCCCTCGTCGAGCGCCGCCCGCCGCCGCTCGCGGAAGCCATCGTAGTCGGCAAGCTCCAGCGCTTTTTCCTGCACGCGCGGATAATCGCCGCTGTCGTAGACGAGCGGCTTGCCGTCGCGGAACAGAAGCCCGACCTCGTAGGGCATCTGTTCGGGCTGGATCAAATTTCGTCGTCGGACTTCGGTGCGGTCGATGTTCAATTCGCGTGCGACCCGGTCAAGGAGCCGCTCCATGGCGAACACGGCCTGCGGCCGACCGGCGCCGCGCACCGGCGTCGTCGGCACTTTGTTGGTGAGCACAACCGTGGTGTCGAGCTGATAGGCCGGCACCACATAGGGGCCCGGCACCGTCGTCGAGGCAATGTAGGGCATGACGATACCCCACGGCACATAGGCGCCGGTGTCGTGCAGCATGCGGCCGCGCACTCCGAGGATCTGCGCGTCGTCGTCGACCGCAATCGACATTTCCCAGTACTGGTCGCGCTCCTGCGTTGCGCACAGAAAATGCTCGCGGCGGTCTTCGATCCATTTCACCGGCCGGGCGACTTTGAGCGCCGCCGCCGGAATCACCGCCTCCTCTGGATAGAAGATCGCCTTCGGCCCAAAGCCACCGCCGACATCGGGTGCTATCATGCGGATCGATTGCAGATCGCGGTCGAGCAGGTCGGCCAGCGCCTGGCGACCGAGATGCGGCGTCTGCGTTCCCGACCAGACCGTGAGCAGGTCCGACGCCGGATCATGGCTGGCGAGCACCGCGCGGGTCTCCATCGCCATGCCACCACCGCGGTGCTGCCAGAGCCCCTCGGTGAAAACGTGCGCGGCGTCGGCGAAGGCGGCGTCGGTATCGCCATAAGCCATCCGGAACGAGGCGGCGACGTTCGACGACAGATCGCCGTGCACGTGCGGCGCATTGTCCTCGGCGGCGGTGCGGCAATCGGAGATGGCCGGCAGCACGTCGTATTGCACGATCATCGCCGCAGCCGCGTCTTCGGCGATGTAGCGCGTGTCGGCGATCACCACGGCGACGGCCTGCCCCACATAACAGACTTCGTCGCGCGCCAGCGGGTGCTGAGTTTTTGTCGTCGCCAGCGCCGGATTGGGCAACAGCAGCGGCAGCCGCCGTGTCCGCATCGAGTCGGGCAGATCGGCGGCGGTGATCACGGCGTGAACGCCCGGCATGATCAGCGCCACCTTGCTGTCGATCGAGACGAGCTTGGCGTGTGCGTGCGGCGAGCGCACGAAACAGGCGTGCAGCGCGCCGGGCAGTTTCACGTCGTCGACAAAACGTCCGCGGCCGGCGAGCAGCGCCGGGTCTTCGAGCCGCGTCACGCGCGCGCCGAAATGCTTTGCGCCCATCACGTGGTCTCCTGCTTGTCGGCGTCGCGCAGCCGCCGCGCCGCATCGAGCGCCGCCGCCACGATGCCCGCATAGCCGGTACAGCGACACAGATTGCCGGTGAGGGCTTCACGCACCTCCTGCTCGCTCGGGTCCGGCGTGTCACGCAACAACTCGGTCAGCGTGATCAGCATGCCGGGCGTGCAGAAGCCGCATTGCAAACCGTGATTGTCGATGAAGGCCTGCTGCAGCACCGAAAGCTTACCCTCCGGCGTGAGCCCTTCGACCGTGGTCACCTCGCAGCCATTGGCCTGCACGGCGAACATCAGGCAGGAGCGCGCCGTGCGGCCATCGACCAGCACTGTGCAGGCGCCGCACACGCCGTGCTCGCAACCGACATGCGTCCCGGTGAGATTGATTTCGTGGCGCAGGAAATCGGCCAGCGTCAACCGCGCGTCGATGACACGGGCGTAGGATTTGCCGTTGACGTTCATTCGTGCCGCTTGCCTGCCCATGGCCGGTCCTAGGCTTGCACGCCGGCGCGCTGCGCCGCGTCGTTGAGCGCGCGCGAGCTTAAGACCTGCGCGAGGTGTCGGCGGTATTCGCCGCTGGCGTGGATATCGCTGATCGGCTCGGTCTGCCGTGCGGCCGCAGAGGCGGCGCGGATCGCCGACGCGTCGAGCGGTTGCCCAGTGAGACGTGCCTCAGCGGCTTCGACGCGGACCGGCGACGTGGCGATGCCGAACAGGGTGAGCCCGGCGCGGCGCACGACGTTGTCGGCGCCGATATCAAGCAGCGCCACGGCGCCTGCCAGTGCGAAGTCGCCCTGCCGGCGGGCAAATTCATGGAAGCCGTAGCCATGACCTTGCCGCCAGAGCTGCAGATCGATCGCGGCGATCATTTCGTCCGGCGCGAGCGAAGTCGCCATGAAGCCCGAACCAAATTCGTGGAAGGCGATCTGCCGAATGCCGCGCACGCTCGCGACGTGGACGATCGCATCGTGGGCGGCGCAGACGGCGGGCAGTTCGGCAGCGGGATCGGCGTGCGCCAGGCTGCCGCCGATGGTACCGCGATTGCGGGTCTGACGATGCCCGACATGGCGGAGCGCCTCGGCCATCAACGGGCAAAGCCTTTGAATCTCAGGCGACGTTTCGATGTCGCGCTGGCGAGTCATGGCGCCGATGCGCAGGCGTCCGTCGCCGACCACGATACCGCGCAATTCATCGAGACCGTTGAGATCGACCAGATGATCGACGATCACGTAGCGAAAATTCATCATCGGCACGAGCGATTGCCCGCCGGCCAGCACCTTGGCGTTGGGCAATTTCGCCAGCAGTTCGGCCGCTTCCTTGAGCTGCCGCGGGGCGTGATAATCGAAGGGCGCTGGTTTCATCGTCCGGGCACTAATAAACGAAGCTCGCAACCTAGATCGCGCCCGGTTCGTGCACAATGGCGAGGTATGCGGCTCCCTCTCCCCGCGTGCGGGGGAGAGGGTCGGGTGAGGGGGCGCTGCCGCTTGCTGAGACTTTTTCTGTTGGGCTTAGAATCGTTCTGTTTAGCTCAGGATGCGGCACGGCCCCCTCACCCGACCTGCTGCGCGCTTTGCGCTTGCAGGTCGACCTCTCCCCGCGCGGCGGGGAGAGGTGAAGAAGTTATGCCGTCTTGATGCCAAGCTGTTCCATTTCCTTGGCGTAGGCCCCATCCATGCGCGAGGTCTGGCCGTGCTTGGCGAGCTCGGTCGCGAACAGCCGGCGGACCTCCGGCTTCTCGTCGATGTAGTCGACCTGGTCGCCGCCGACGCGCCGGCTGATCCAGGCCTTGGGCACGCCCTGCGCATTGCGGATCGCGACGCCCTCATGCTTGAAGGCGAGATAGCGCGCCGGCGTCGCGCCGGAATTGAAGTGCTGATGGAACCACATGTTGGGCGGCACAATCAGGGTGCCGACCTCCCAGTCGAAGCGTTGCGGCTCCTCGCCCTCCGGCCACATCAGCGAAAAGCCCTCGCCCGACAGCACGATGACGTGCGCGCCCGGCCCGTGCGCGTGCGCTTTCTTGTAGGTGCCGATCGGGAACTGGGAGATGTGGCTGTTCATCGAGCCCTTGGCGAGATTGAAGCGGATGTGCCCGCCGCCGGCGCCGCGTTCCGCCGCGGTAATCAGCGGAAGGTTGACCGCATCGGGCACGAAATTCGTGGTGAGAAGGAAGCCCTTCTGCTCGCCCTTGGAGGTGAAATAGTCCGGCTCGCCGGAGAAGCGATCCTTGAAGTCGTATTTGGTATTGAAGATGAAATCGACATCTTCATAGAGATTGATGACCGGCGGCGCGTTGGTGACCGCGACGTAGCGCACCGGCTCGCGGCCCGAGCCGTTGAAATGCTGGTGATGGCAGTTGAGCGGGATGGCGAACAGGGCACCTTCCTTCCACTCGAAGGTGATGCGGGCGCCGGCGTCGTTCCACACCGTGGTCGAGCCGCGGCCGGACAGGATCATGATCATCTCTTCGTAGAGCTGCCGGTGCGGATTGAGGCTCTTGCCGGGCGGAATCTCCATGACGTGGCAGTCGTTCGAAGTGCGCGAGGCGTCATGGTTGAGGAAGACCGCGTTGCCGCCGCGCCGCGCCCAGGGCTTCAATTCGACGGTGCGGAGGTTGCGCACGTAGATCGACGGTAGAATATCGAGCCCTTCGGCCTTTACCCAACGCGTGTACGGCGTTTCCTTCTCGGTCTTGAACTTGTTGGCAAGGTCCTCGGAAACGACAGCGTTTTTGGCCATTTGGCTCTCCTGTTTACTTTTTAGGCCGCCGCGCGCGGCGCAGCGGTCTCGGCGATCGCGACACATTTTTCCGCCCGCATGCGCACGTGAATAGGATCGCCTGTCGGCGTACGCAAGGAGGGGTGGACCCGGGCGAGGAGGACAGATTCGCCGACTTTGACCTGGAAATCCAGATAGTCGCCGAGAAACACCTTGGCGTTTACGACGCCGCGGTAAAGATTGTCATCCTCGTCCCGCGCCGGCGCGGTTTCGGACAGTTCGACGTCTTCGGGACGCACCGACACCACAACCGGTGTGCCTTTGGCAAGCGATTCCACGCATTGCACGTTGAGGTCGCCGAGCGGGGTCGCGACCCGGCAGCGGGCGTCGTCGGTCGCAGCCGACAGCATGGTGCCGTCGATAAAGTTGGTGTTGCCGACGAAATCGGCGACGAACTTGTTGCGCGGGCGCTCGTAGATGTCGCGCGGTGAGCCGATCTGCACGATGCGGCCCTCGTTCATGACGCCGATCTCGTGCGACAGCGCCAGCGCTTCGCTCTGGTCGTGGGTCACGTAGATCGTGGTGAGGTCGAATTCGCGCTGCATGCGCTTGAGCTCGAACCGCATTTTTTCGCGCAGCTTGGCATCGAGGTTCGACAGCGGCTCGTCGAGCAGCAGAAGCTGCGGTTCCATGACCAGCGCACGGGCGAGCGCCAGCCGCTGCTGCTGACCGCCGCTAAGCTTCGTCGCGTCGCGGTCGGCGAGTTCCGCAAGCTGCACCGCCGAGAGCACGCGCATGACTTTTTGTTCGATCTCCTTCCGGCTCGGCCGCGATTTGCGCACTTCGAGCGGGAAGGCGACGTTCTTGAAGACGTTCATGTGCGGCCAGATGGCGTAGGATTGAAACACCATGCCGAAATTGCGCCGATTGGGAGCGACGAAAACACCTTTGTCAGAGGAAAATACGATCTGCCCGCCGACCTCGATCTCGCCCTGCCGCGGCCGCTCCAGTCCGGCGATGGAGCGCAGCGTCGTGGTCTTGCCGCAGCCGCTCGGGCCGAGCAGGGTGAACAGTTCGCCATCCGGCACATCGAACGATACGTCCTGCGCCGCCTTGACGGCCGCGCCGCGTTCGTTGGCGTATTCGGTAAACAGCGCGCGCACGCTCAGCACGGTGCGAACCTCCCCCGCAATAGCGCATCATGTGAGCGACGGGTGCGTCGCGCCCTGCGCCTATTCCGCCTTTAGTCCCGCAGCCTTGATCACCGGCCACCACTTGGCAATATCCGCTTTGCGTAAGTTTTCCAGTGCCTCAGGGGTGCGCTGATCGGCGGGCGGCATGTCGAGCCCCATCTCGACGATCCGCTTGTGAAAGGTCGGATCGGCCATGGCGGCGTCGGCGGCGACGTTGAGCTTGGCGACGATTTCGGGCGCTGTTCCCACCGGCGCCCAGAGCGCGTTCCAGACCGACACATAAAGTCCAGGCAGTCCGGCTTCATCCACTGTCGGAATATCGGGCGCCGCCTCCGACCGGGACTTGGCGGTGAGTGCATAGGCCCGGATCTTGCCGGCGCGTACCAGTGGCAGGAAGCTGCCTGTCGCGGTGCACATGAAATTGATCTGCCCGGCGAGCATGTCCTGCATGGCGGGCGGGCCGCCCCGATACGGGATGAGCTGCCACTTGGCCCCGATCATGTGCTGGATCGAGACGCCGCAGAGTTGCTGCATCGTGCCCGAGCCGACGGTGCCTTGCAGCACTTTTTGCGGATTAGCTTTGATCCACGCGGTCAGCTCCTTGAGCGTCTTGGCCGGGACGTCGTTGGTGCTGACCAGTATGAATGGATAGCTCGGCAACAGCGCGATGGGCGCAAACGCCGTGGCCGGATCGTACGGCAGCTTCATGGTTGCGGGCGTGAGCACGAACGCCTCGGAATTGCCGAGCAGCAGCGTGTAACCGTCAGGCGCCGCGCGGGCGACGTGCGCGGCTCCGACCGTGCCCGAGGCGCCGCCCATATTCTCGGTGATGATCGGCTGTCCGAGAGTGGTCCGCATCCGCTCCGTCAGGAGCCGGACGACGCTGTCGGTGACACCCCCTGCCGGATAGGGCACGACGATGGAAATCGGCCGTGTTGGGTAGCCTTGCGCCTGCGCCGCTGTCGCGCCGAGGGCGGCCGCCAAAACAGCACCGCAAATCACCCTCCCAACCTGGCTCGACATTAATCGCTTGATTTCGCCCATAGTCACGTGCGTCCACCCTGAAACATTGTTCGAAGCCCGGATCATCGCCCTATTTCACGCCTGCGCAATACCAAAGCGGCGGCTGAGGAACTGTGCGAGCGCGACGAAGCCAAGCAGCACCAGGATCATCATGACGCCAAGTGCCGATAATTCAACGTATTGACCGTTCTGCCACATTTCCCAAATCTCGACCGATACGACTTCGGTTCCCGGACTGTAGAGCAGGATCGAACTTGCCAGTTCGCGGATCGACACGATGACGATGTAGATCCAGCCGGCGATCAGGCCGGGCTTGAGCAGCGGCAGCACGATGCGGCGGAACACGATGGCGAGCGATGCGCCGCTCATGGCGGCCGATTCCTCAAGTTCCTTGTGTACTTGCAGAAGCGCCGCGCTGTTGTAGCGCATGCCGTAGGGCAGAAAGCGCGTCACGTAGGCGATCAGCATGATCCACAACGTGCCGTACACGCCAATCGGCAGGATCAGATAGCAGACCATGATGGCGAGCCCGAGCACGAGGCCCGGATAGACCAGCGGCAGCGAGGCGAGATTGTCGATCAGCCAGCGCCCCGGCAGCCGCGTGCGCACCACGATGAAGCACAAGGCCGAACTCGCCAGCATGATCAAGGTCGCGCTGACGAGCGACAACAGAACGCTGTTCCAGATCGCGGTGCCGATTTCCGGGTAGGTGAACACGTTGCGGTAGGCCGCGAGCGTGAGGTTTTTGAGAGCGGCGAGCGACGGCACGCTGTAGAAGCGCTGCAGCGACGACCACAGCAGCACCAGAAACGGCAGCACGATCACCAAAGCGACGTAGGTGAAAAAGATCGCGGCGGTGGCGTAGCGCCAGCGTCCGATGCTGATGACGCGCGGGCGATAACCCTTGCCGGTCACCGTGGAAAAACGGCTGCCGCGCGTGGCGATACGCGCATTGAGATAGATGCACACGGAGGTGATGACGAGCAGCGTCAGGCCATACGCCGAAGCGAGCCCGATCCGGCTCGGGTAGGAGTGGATCGCGTTGTAGATCGCCGACGTATAGACCTCGATGCCGACCGGCAGGCCGAGCAGCGTGGGCACCTCGAACGATTCCAGGGCGCGGACAAACAGCACGATCAGCGCCGCCGCGGTGGCGGGCCATGCCAGGCGGATGGTGACGCGCCAGGCGATCTGCACGACATTTGCGCCGCTCATCATCGCGGATTCCTCGAGCGAGGGATCCATAGAGCGGAAGGCTGAGCTCATCAGCAAAAATGCGACCGGCGAATAGTGCAGGCCGTCGACCCAGATCATTCCGGGGATTGAATAGATATTGATGAACACCGCGTCGGTGTGGAACGCGAAACGCAGCGCGAGATTGAGGATGCCGATCTTCGGGCTGCCGAGGAAAATCCACGACACCGTGAACAGAATCCCGGGAATGATGAGCGGCACCAGCGCCAGCGCGAAGAACAGCGATTTGAACGGAGTGTCGGTGCGCTCGTTGATCCACGCGAGCAACGTGCCGAAAAAGAACGCCAACGCCGCGCTGCCGAGCGCGAATTGCAGCGAATTGACGAACAGGCGCGCCGTATCGGCGTTGGCATAGGCGCGGCGATAATTGTCGAGCGTAAAGCGCGCCGCGGTCATTGCGGTCTGCGGCGACAGCACGCTCTGCCAAACCATGAAGATGAGCGGCACCAGCACGAGCCATGCGACCAGCACAATCGCCGCCACGCTGGCGAGCCAGCTCCAGTCGGCGCGGCGCTGGATCGCAGCCGCAGCCACGCCCGCCGTTTGTGCCGTTGCGGTCACGCTCGCGCCGCGTAGCCCGCAAGCGCGCCGCGCAGGATTTCGCGGGAGGGTTCGGAACCGTCGACCAGGCGGATGCTGCGACGCTTGATCTTCCAGCCGGAGGCGGTGCGGTGCATATCCCAGCGGCTCGTCACCACGCGGTGGATGTGATAGCCGCGCGAAGCACCGTGATTGGGGACTTCAATCGCCTCGCCGGATTTGTTTGGCGTCAGGATCTGCAGATAGGAGATCACAACGGCGTTGTCGCCATCGATCGCGATGTGCGGCAGGCCGGTGAAATGGGCGAGGCCGCCCGCAATCGCGGCCTGGTGGCCGGGGCTCGTCAGCATCGCCGCAATGGCCTTGTTGCCGACGGCGCCGGATAGACCGGCGCCGCGATCGAACTCGCCGTCCTCGGCGTAGACCGCCTCGGCGTAATAGTCGGCGCCGGTATCTGCGCTTGGCGGATGGCCGGCAATCAAATTGTAGATTTCCAGGCGATCCTCGATGGCGCGAATGCGTTGTTCGAGCGAAGGGTTATCCCCGACCGTGTTCCGGGCCGCCGCCGGTCCTGTTTTCTCTCCCATGGCCACTCTCCGACTTGTGATATCCGGCCTGCCGTGACCGTAACGTATCATGGGCCGCGAGTCGGGGCCGAGCAGCCATGTTGGGGCCGCAAAACGGCTTGCGGACCGCGTCATCCACGGTACAAACCGGGTTAGGTTCACTTTTACGCTGCGGCCGGCGCCGAAATTTGCCATCGTAACGGTGCAAGACGAGGCGCGTAGTGGGGGAATCCATGAGTTCCGGCGGCGAACTTGATCGCCGTGCATTTCTTGTCGGCGCCGCCCGCGTGGGCGGCGGGCTCGCGCTCGGCCTGCTTCTTCCCGGGAACCCAAGATCGGCTCCGGCTGCGGATGCAGCCGCAGAGATCGGCTGCTGGGTCGTGATCGCGCCAGACGACGCCGTGACCGTCCGGGTTGCCCACGCCGAGATGGGCCAAGGAGCGATGACCGGTCTCGCCATGCTGGTGGCCGAGGAGCTGCAGTGCGACTGGGCCAAGGTGCGCACCGAATTCGTGGCGCCGCAGGACAACATTCGGCGCGGCCGCGTTTGGGGCGACCAGTCGACGGGGGCGAGCCGCTCGATTGCCGCCTCGCAGGACGTTCTTCGCCGGGCCGGCGCGACAGCACGGGAAATGCTGATCGCTGCCGCAGCGGCGCGCTGGAACGTGCCGGCGTCGCAATGCATCGCGCAGGATTCAACGATAACCCACGGGCCAAGCGGCCGCACCGTCAGTTACGGCGAGGTTGCCGATGAGGCCGCCAAGCTCAAGCCGCCGGCCGTAAAGCTCAAAGATCCCGCCGATTGGACGCTCGCCGGCAAGCCGCGGAAGCGTCTTGATGTGTTCGACAAGGTCACGGGGCACCCGGTCTACGCCATCGACGTGCGCCTGCCCGACATGCTCTACGCCGCCATCCGGCATTGCCCGGTATTCGGCGGCGCGCTGAAATCGGTCGACGACAGTCCGCTCAAGGCGATGAAAGGCGTGCGCCGCGTCGTGCACATGGCGCACGCCGTCGCCGTGGTGGCCGATTCCTGGTGGCGCGCCAACCAGGCCGTGAAGGCGTTGAACGTCACCTGGGACGATCGCGGCAACGCCGGCCTGTCGAGCGCGGCCATTCGCGCTTTCGTCAGAGTCGGGCTCGATGCAAAGCGGGCCGAAGTCGGCCGCTCGGACGGAGATGTCGCCACGGGCTTCGCGCGCGCCGTGCGCCGGGTCGAGGCGGACTACGAGGTGCCGTTCCTCGCCCACGCCACCATGGAGCCGCAGACCTGCACCGCGCATGTGCGGCCGGATCGTGTGGAAGTCTGGGCGCCGAGCCAGGACGTCTCGACCGCGCTGGCGACGGCGGCGCTCGCGGCCGGCGTGCCCGACAGCAAGGTCGTGGTCCACCCCATGATGCTGGGTGGCGGCTTCGGCCGGCGCGGCACGATCCAGGAATTCGTCCGTCAGGCGGTGCTGATTGCCAAGGAGGTCGAGCAGCCGGTCAAACTGGTGTGGAGCCGCGAGGAGGATGTCCAGCACGATCTCTACCGGCCGTTCGGGATGGCGCGCCTTTCCGCCGGCCTCGATGAGGCCGGCATGCCGATCGCCTGGTCGATCAGGCTCGCCGGACCATCATTCGTCGCATCGATCGTGCCTAATCTGACTGGCAATTTTCTCGACCGCAGCTATGTCAGCGGTCTCACCGAGGAAATGCCCTATGCGGTTCCAAATTATTTGATCGATTATGTCATCCGCCCGACACCGGTCCCGCTCGGTGTCTGGCGCGCGATCAATTACACGCAGAACGCCTTCTACAAGGAGTGCTTCGTCGACGAGATGGCGCACGCCGCGGGTATCGACCCGTATCAATTTCGGCGGCGTCTGGTGCGCAACAATCCTAAAAATCTCGCCGTGCTCGACGCCGCTGCGAAGCGCGCGGGATGGGGAACGCCGCCGCCGCCCGGCATATTCCGCGGCATCGCGCTCAACGAAGCCTGCGGCAGCTATTGCGCCCAGGTGGCCGAAGTGTCGGTCGACGACGGACATGTGCGCGTCCATCGCGTCGTTGCGGCAATCGACTGCGGGCACGTGGTCAATCCGCTCTCGATCGAGATGCAGACCGAGGGGGCGGTCGTCTACGCGCTGACGGCGACGTTATTCAACGAGATCACGGTGCGGAACGGCGCCGCCGTGCAGTCGAATTTCAACAACTACCCGATGCTCCGCATCGGCGATGTGCCGCAAGTGGAAACCGTGATCGTGCCGAGCGGCGACTTCTGGGGCGGGGTCGGCGAGCCATCGGTGCCGCCGACGGCGCCTGCCGTGTGCAACGCTGTTTTCGCCGCTACCGGCAAACGCATCCGCTCGCTGCCGCTGCAGAACCACGACTTGCGCAAAGCGATCTGAATCACGTTCAAGCCGCATCAAATCGCGCCTGCGGCATCGCGGCTGCGCTCCTAACCTTGTCACCGCACAGGTGTGCTGAGATAGTCGGCCCGCCGCATCCGGCGTGAACATCCAGCGTGATCGAGGAACAGACAATGCCGCCATTGCGAACCGGAACCAGGCTTTTTGCCGCCGCCGCAACGGCTCTGGTCTGCTTTGCGGCACAGGCCCAAGCTCAGACCTACCCGGCCAACAAAATTACGCTGATCGTCGGCTTTGCGCCGGGTGGGCTCGCCGACACGCTGGCCCGTCTGATCGGGCAGGGCCTGACGGAGCGGCTGCATCAGACCGTGGTGGTCGAGAACCGTGGCGGCGCCGGCGGCAATATTGCCGCCGGTCTGGTCGCGCGCGCCGCGCCTGACGGCTACACGCTGCTCGCCACCACGACGGCGCTCGCCATCAACGAGACACTGCACGAGAACAATCCATTTTCCCGGACCGATCTCGCCGCGATCGCGATTCCCGCCTCCAGCCCGGAGGCGTTGGCCACGAGCCCGAGCAATCCGGCCAACAATCTCGTCGACTTCATCAAAGCAATGCACGGCCGCACCATCAATTTCGGTTCGGCCGGCGTCGGCACCGGATCGCATATCGAGGCGGCGTACTTTTTCAAATTCCTCGCCAAGGTCCCGGCGCAGCACATCCCGTTCCAGGGTGGGGCGCCGGCGATCAGCGCCGTGCTCGGCAATCAGATCGATCTTCTGGCCGCCACGGTTGGCGGCCCCGCCGCCGCGCAGATGGCGAGCGGCAAGCTCAAGGGTCTCGGCCTTGCTGCCGACAAGCGCATGAGCGCGATACCGAACGTGCCGACTTACGCCGAGCAGGGGTTCCCGCAATTCACCGCCGCCTCGTGGTCGGGCTTCTTCGCGCCGGCCAAGACCGATCCCAAGATTCTCGCCACCCTGAATTCGGCGATCAACGACATCATCAAGACGCCTGCGGTGCAAAAGAAGCTGGTCGATTTCGGCTTCGATCCGATCGTCGCGTCGCAGCCGGACGCCGAAGCCCTGTTCAATTCCGAGATCGACAAATGGGGCAAGATGGTCAAGGCGCTGGGATTGTCGGTGAAATAGGCCCTACCATTCGTCACAAACCGTATCGTGTTCGACGGAAGTCCGCTTTGGCTTGCCATCCCAAAGCGCGACGGGACCGTCGGCCGATGGTGCCGCGAACATTGTACGGACAGCCTCGCGAACCAGTGCGCTGACGCTGCTGCGCGACCGCACTGCAGCCTTCCGCAGGGCGTCAAGCTCATCCGCAGGCAGGTAGGTTTGCGTCTTTTCCACGCGTCATAGTGTAATACCCTCATCTCTTCCCGAACAGCTTATCGAGCAGCCAGAAATCGAGGCCGCCGCCGTTCCCGGGCTGCTGCCGGCCGCGGTTGGAGGCGACCGGGCCGGGCGCGTGCGGCTCCTGCATCGGCTGCGGCGGTTCCGCCCAATCGCCGAAGCCGCCGGCAAGGCCGGGCAGCGGCGCCGGCGTTACGCCATGCAGCGCCGCCTTCATGAACCGGCTCCAGATCTCGACCGGCAGGCCGCCGCCAGTCGCCTTGCGGGTCGGCGAGGAGTCGTCATTGCCGAGCCAGACGCCGGTAACCAGTCGCGAGGTGTAACCGATGAACCAGGCGTCGCGGTAATCCTGGCTGGTGCCGGTCTTTCCGGCCGCCTGCCAGCCAGGCAGGCTCGCGGCGCGCGCGGTGCCGGCGGCAAGTGTTTGGCGCATCATCGTGTTCATCATCGCCACATAGTGGCCGTCGACGATTCGGCCGAGCGCTTGCGGAGCGCGGGTATAGAGCAACTTGCCGTCGGCGGTGCGGATGCGCTGGATGACGTGCGGAGAATCCGCGTAGCCGCCGTTGGCGAACGGCGTATAGGCGGAGACGAGTTCGTAGAGCGAGACTTCCGACGTGCCGAGCGCGATCGAGGCATTCGGCTGCAGTTGCGAGACGATGCCCATCCGATAGGCGGTGCGGATGACGGCGGCCGGCGTTAGTTCCAGCGTCAGCCGCACCGCGACCGTGTTGATGGAATCGGCGAGCGCCTGCGTCAGTGTCACCGGGCCGAGATAGTGGTGCTCGAAATCGCCGGGCTTCCAGCCGTGTACCGAGATCGGCGCGTCCTCGCGCACCGTGTCGGGCGTCATGCCGTGTTCGAGCGCGGTCAGATAGACGAACGGCTTGAACGCGGAGCCGGGCTGGCGCTTGGCTGCGATGGCGCGGTCGAACTGGCTTTCGGCGTAGTTCTTGCCGCCGACCAGCGCGCGCACGGTGCCGTCCGGCGTCATGGCGACGAGCGCGCCTTCGCCGATGCCGAACTTTGCGCCGCGCTGCGCCAGCGTTTCGACGAGCGCCTGCTCGGCCGCATTCTGCAGGTTAGGATCGATCGTGGTGTCGATGACGATGTCGGTCCCGACGTGGCCGACGAGATCGTTGACCGCATCCATCACCCAGTCGGCGACGTAGTTGGCCGAGCCGGCGCCGATCTGAGGTTTCGCCTGCGCCGGATGGGCGATCGCTTGTCGCGCGGCGTCGGCGCTGATCATGGACTGCTCGCGCATGTCGGCGATGACGAGTTTCGCCCGGCGCTCGGCGCCGTCGGGATTGCGCGTTGGCGCGAGCCGCGACGGCGATTTCACCAGGCCCGCCAGCATGGCGGCTTCGGCGAGCGTCAGTTGCCGCGCCGATTTGCCGAAATAGCGTTGCGCGGCGGCTTCCACCCCGTAGGCGCCGGCGCCGAAATAGACGCGATTGAGATAGAGTTCGAGAATCTGCTGCTTGGAGAATTTGTGCTCGAGCCAGAAGGCCAGCAGCACTTCCTGCAGCTTGCGGCTGATCGTGCGCTCCTGCGTCAGAAACAGATTCTTGGCGAGCTGCTGGGTCAGCGTCGAGCCGCCCTGCGAGGCGCCGCGGTGCAGCACATCGGCGAACGCGGCGCGCGCGATGCCGAGCGGATCGACCGCGTAGTGCGAATAAAAGCGGCGATCCTCGATGGCGATGAAGGCGTTAGGCACATAGGCGGGCATTTCGCGAAGCGGCACCGCGGCGCCCCCCATATCGCCGCGCGTCGCCAGCGTCGCGCCGTTGTCGCCGAGGATCAGAACCGATGGCGGGCGCTTGGGAATCTCCAGCGACTGGATCGGCGGCAGGTGGATACCAACCCAGACGATGATCACGGCGATGGCGATCACCCCCCACAGCGCCAGCACGGCGGCCCAGTAGATCAGCCGGCCGATGCGCGAGCGGCCCGCGCCGGAGCCCTTGCCCGAGCCGCGTTTGCGCTGCGGGAAGATCTTGAACCCACTGCCGCGCCGCCGTCCGGCGCCGCGCGCCTTGGAGGGACCTTTGGGTGGACCGCCGACCCGGTCTTGCGGACGCAGCCGCAGGTCGAAGCTGCCAGCGTCGCTGGCGCGCTTACGGCTGCCTTGTCGCCATGCCATGTGGCGTCCCCCGGCGCGCTCCCCGCGCCGGGATCACGGTAGAGGGGGCGGTTTAAGGGGCGGTTACCTGTTCGCCCGCCTCAAGGGGCGCCGATCTCAGTCGAACTTGGCCGGTACCGAGAATGGTTTGGTGGCATCCACCACGAACATGATGAGGGCAGTCAGGTCGGTCGTGCCGGCGTTGAAGACTTGCATCGTCATGCCGGGCATATGGCCGTTCATGGTGTGGCCAGCCTCGGCATAGCTGACGCCGTGGGGCGTCTTCTGGCCCAGTTTTCCCGTGATGATGTAGAAGGCCTCGGAGCCATGATGAAAGTGGACCGGAGTCTTGGAGTCCGGCGGTCCGCTGCCGAAGTTGACGCGCAGCAGATACTCGGGCGCCGTTATGGACGGGACCGGGCCAATCTCGGCCACTTTCGTCCCGCCGGCAGTCGCCGCGCCTTTCGGCCCCAAGGTGAACAGCCATGCTTTGCCGGCGGCCTCGGCCGTCAACGACGGCCAGCCGTCGTAGCTCACCGTGTCCGGGTTCCAACTGTACTTGCTGGCGGCGGCCTTGGCCTGATCCAGCGTCGGGAAATTCTCGACCCGCCAGTATAGCGGGCCCTTCGGCAGTTGCTTGACCTTCATCTCGGCGATGGGCTTGACGACGTATTTCACATCCGCCGCCCGAGACAGCGGCGACAGCAACAGCCCCCCGACACACATGACAGGGATCGCGAGGCGAGCAGCAAATCGGGACGGGCTCATGGACACCTCCTGGGGCGGGTTCGGCTGCCGCCGTCATGTCAGAGATGGTGCGGTATGTCTTTCAGGGCTTCTCAATTTTGGCTTAGGAGTCCCTCCGCTTTTCCTTTGGGGCGCCTGTGCTAGGGTCGCTACGGGCGGGCGCGAAAAACGGGAAGAAAATCTTGCGCTATCTGTTCGAGGAGTGCGCCCTCGACATGGATCGCCGCGAGTTGCGGCGGGGTGCGACGCTTGTGCCCATCGAGCCCCAGGTCTTCGATCTTCTTGTCCACTTGATCCGCCACCGTGACCGCGTGGTCGGCAAGGACGAGCTTTTGGATTCGATCTGGCACGGGCGCGCCATTTCGGAATCGGCGTTGTTCAACCGGGTCAACGCCGCGCGGAGCGCAATCGGCGATACCGGGGCGCGGCAGAGACTGATCAAGACACTGCCGCGCAGGGGGCTGCGGTTTGTCGGCGTCGTTCGCGAAGATGAGTGCGGTGCCGCCGAAGCCGGTCCGCACCAGCTTGCGCCGGGAGTTGCCGACAAGCCGTCGATTGCGGTTCTGCCGTTCGTGAACCTCAGCGCCGATCCGGAACAGGATTACTTCATCGACGGCGTGGTCGAGGACATCATCACGGCCTTGTCGCGCAACCGCGCGTTCTTCGTCATCGCCCGCAACTCGTCGTTCACCTACAAGGGCAAATCGGTCGATACGAAGGAAGTCGCCCGCGAGCTCGGCGTTCGTTACGTCTTGGAAGGCAGCGTGCGCAAGTCGGGCAACCGCGTGCGCGTGACCGGGCAGTTCATCGAAGCCGAGTCGGGCCGCCATTTATGGGCGGATCGGTTTGACGGTGACTTGGGCGAGATCTTCGATCTGCAGGATCAGCTCGTCACCAGCGTGGTTGGCGCGATAGCGCCGCAGCTGGAGAAAGCGGAGATCGATCGTGCCAAGCTCGAAATGACCGGCAATCTGGCGGCCTACGATCTCTACCTTCGCGGTCTTGCCAGCTGGAACCGATGGACTGCGGCGGACAATGCCAAGGCGCTGCAGCTGTTCAAGGCGGCGATCGCAAAGGATGGCGAGTTCTCGACCGCATACGGGCTCGCCGCTTCGTGTCATCACTTCGCCAAGGCGAACGGCTGGGCCTCGCGCTTTGATGAGGGCGAAATCTCCCGCCTGGTCGAGCGCGCCGCCGCCATCGGCAGCGATGATGCGGTCGCGCTGTGCTGGGCCGGACACGTTCACGCGTATTTCTTTCGCGATCTCGACCGCGCCTTGCTGCTCATCGACCGCGCCCTCGAGCTGGATGTGAACTTGGCGGTCGCCTGGCAGCGCAGCGGTTGGGTGCGCGGTTATGCCGGCGACTCCGAGGGAGCGATCGAAAGCCTGAACAAGGCGAATCGCCTCAATCCGCTCGACCCTCGCGTTTTCCTGACGCAAAGCGCCATGGCATTCGCCCATTTCATCGCCGGCCGTGACGAGGAGGCGGCGCGCTGGTCCGCGATGGCTCTGCGCGTCAAACCGAACTGGCTGCCCGCTCTTCGCATGACGATTGCGTCCAACGCCATGTCGGGGCAGGCCGACCAGGCGAAGCGGGCGCTGACAACGTATCTGGAAATCGACCCCGAGGTTACGATTACCAAATTGTGCGGCTATTACCCGTTCCGCCGGGACTCCGATCGGCAGCGATTGATCGCCGCGATGCGCAAGGCCGGCGTGCCCGCATGACGATGCGAAGCGATAGTCCCGCAATTCCCCGCGTGCCCGTACCGCTCCCTCTCCCCGCTGCGCGGGGTGAGGGTCGGGGTGAGGGGGCGTACGCGCTGCCTGAGCTTTGATCATTGTGTATAGCGCTGGCGCTTGATCTGGAACGCTCAGACTCGCGGCAGCGCCCCCTCACCCTCGCTGCGCTCGACTTTCCCCCGCGCAGCGGGGAGAGGGGCCTTCGTCATTGCGAGCGAAGCGAAGCAATCCAGGCGGCTTGCGGTGGCCGCGAGGCCGTTCTGGATTGCTTCGTCGCTTCGCTCCTCGCAATGACGAACTCCATCGTTCTCGCGCTGCGCTTTTTGTTCGCGCCCCGAGCTTTGCCAAAGGTTTTCACGAACGGGCCTCCCATAAGGGAGGCGAGTGGTGCACAAACTTGGTCTGGCCAATTTCTTGGATCGGGGTAGCATGGTGTTGCGCGCAATTGGCGTGCGTCTAACGTAAAGGCAATAACATGCGCTGGTTATTCATTGCCGCTGTCATTGCATTGAGTCCGAGTGCCGTATTCGCTCAGTCTCCGGTAAACCAGGAGGGAATAGCCAATTACTGCTACTACGGCGGCCAATTATATTCGATTGGGTCAAGATTGTGCATCACGGGGGCGAAGGCGAACGCCGCCATGTTGCTCTGTCAATCCGCCGATCAAGCCAAAGATGTCTCAAAAACGGGCCGCGCCGTCTGGGTCTACAGCACCGGCGAGAATCCGACCTGTAAATAGCAAGCGTAGCAACCATTAGAACTTTCCGCGATTCTAAGCCTGGCGGCCAGGCCCCCTCATCCCGACCTTCTCCCCGCACGCGGGGAGAAGGAGAAGTGCTTTCATCCCGCCGCCGCCTTCGCCTCGCCCGCGGCCGGCGCGAACAGCGCCAAGAGCGGCCGCTTGATCGCGGCCTGGCGGGTCGGCGCGGTAATCTGCGCGCCGGTCAGATCGGTGACGTAGAACACGTCGACGACGCGTTCGCCGAACGTCGCCACGTGTGCCGAAGCGATGTTGAGGTTGAGTTTCGACAGCGCCGAGGTCAGCTCGTAGAGGAGGCCGGGCCGATCGAGGCCGGTGACTTCGACCACCGTGTAGCGCGCCGACCACTGATTGTTGATGGAGATTTCCGGCTCGACCGCGAAGGCCCTGAGCCGGCCCTTCGGCGGTGCGCGCTTGGGCACCGCGTCCGGCAGCTTGATCTCGCCGCGCAGCGCCTTCTCGATCAGTTCGCCGATGCGCACGGCGCGGCGCGCCTCGTCCTCGTCGCGGTCGAATTCGCGCGTGATCGAGATCGTGTCGAGCGCGAGCCCGTCGGTGGTGGTGTAGATTTGCGCGTCCACGATATTGGCGCCGGTCAGTGCGCAGGCGCCGGCGATGACCGAGAGGAGCCACGGATGGTCGGGCGTGAAGATCGTCAGTTCGGTGACGCCGCGCGCCGCATCGAAGCCGACGCTGGTGGCGAGCCGCTGTTCGGCCGCCTCGGCGCCGCGCACGAAGCGCGCATGGGCGGCCTGATGCGGCAGATCGACCTTCAGCCAGTAGGCCGGATAGTGCCGCGCGATATAGGCCTCGCGCATGGCTTCCGGCCAGTCGGCAAGCTCGCGGCGCAGTTCGGCCTGGGCGGCGGCAACGCGCTGGGCGCGATTGACCTCGGAGAAGCCGCCCGTGAGCGCCGGCTCGGTCTCGTAATAGAGCGTACGCAGGAGCTGCGCCTTCCAGCCGTTCCACACTCCGGGGCCGACCGCGCGAATGTCTGCGGTAGTGAGAATCGTGAGAAGCTTCATCCGCTCCAGCGACTGCACCACGGCGGCGAAATTCTCGATCGTCTTGCGATCCGACAAATCGCGCGACTGCGCCACGGTCGACATGACGAGGTGGACTTCGATCAGCCACGCGACCAGATCGGTTTCGGCCGCGGAAAAGCCGAGCCGCGGGCAGACCCGCCGCGCGATGCGCGCGCCGGCGATCGAATGATCCTCGATCCGCCCCTTGGCGATGTCGTGAAGGAACATCGCGACATAGAGCACGGCGCGGTGCTGCGGCTGGATCGTGCGTATCAGCTCGCTGGCAAACGCCAGCGCGGGATTCTCGCCGCGCTCGATGGCCGCGAGTTCGCCGATGCACCGGATCAGATGCTCGTCCACCGTATAATGGTGGTACATGTTGAACTGCATCATCGCGACGATGCGGCCGAAAGCGTGCACGAACTCGCCGAGCACGCCGGCCTCGTTCATGCGCCGCAGCACGGTCTCGGCGTCGTTCTTTGATGTCAGGATTTCCAGAAACAGGCGGTTGGCCTCGGCGTCGTGACGCACGCGCTTGTCGATCAGCTTGAGCGACTGCGTCGCGACCCGCATGGCCTCGGGGTGCAGCGCAAGATTGTGCTTTTGCGCGAGATGGAACAGCCGGATCAGGTTCACCGGATCGCGGGCGAAGACGTCCGGCCGCGCGATGTTGATGCGGTTGTTGTCGACGACGAAATCGTCGGATTCCGACAGCGTGCGCCGGCTCTTCGCCGGGCGCAGCCGGGCGATGAAGCGGCTGAGCACGGGTGCGGGCTTGGCCTGCCGCTCTTCGAGGCCGGCGCACAGGATCGCGGTGAGATCGCCGACGTGCTTGGCGGTGAGGAAATAGTGCTTCATGAAGCGCTCGACGTCCTGCAGGCCGGGATGCTCGGTGTAGCCGAGCCGGACCGCGATCTCGCGCTGGACGTCGAATGACAGCCGCTCCTCGGCGCGGCCGGCGACGAAATGCATGTTGCAGCGGACCGACCACAGAAAATCTTCGCAGCGGCGGAACAGCTTGAATTCCTCGGGCGTGAACACGCCGTGATCGACGAGTTCGGCAGGCTCGCGCACGCGGTAGACGTATTTGGCGATCCAGAACAGCGTGTGCAGGTCGCGCAGCCCGCCCTTGCTGTCCTTGACGTTGGGTTCGACCAGATAACGCGACTGGCCGGCGCGGCGGTGGCGCTCCTCGCGCTCGGCAAGCTTGGCGGCGACGAATTCGGGCGCCGTGCCCTGCACCACTTCCTTGTCGAAACGCGTCGTCAGTTCTTCGAACAGTTTGGTCTCGCCGAACAGATAGCGCGCTTCAAGCAGCGCGGTGCGGATCGTCATGTCGGCCTTGGCCTGGCGGATGCATTCGGCGACCGAACGCGTGGCGTGGCCGACCTTGAGGCCCATGTCCCAGAGGCAGTAGAGCAGGGCCTCGGCGACCGACTCGCCCCAGGCGGTTTGTTTGTACGGCAGGAGGAACAACAGATCGATGTCGGAGCCCGGCGCCATCAGCCCGCGGCCGTAGCCGCCGGTCGCCACCACGGTCATCTGCTCGGCCTCGGACGGCACCTGCGTCGGATAGAGCTTGGTGCTGACGAACTCGAACAGGATGCGGATGATGCTGTCGTGCATCTCGCACAGCCGTTCGGCGCAGCGACGGCCGTGGCGGTCCTTGAGCAGCAATTGTTCGGCGTGCGCCCGCGCGGCCGTCAGCTCCGTCTTCAGGCGCTGTGCCACCGCGGTGCGCAGTTCGCGCTCGCGTCCCCCATAGGTCTCGGCGAGCGTCGCAAGGTCGGCGGCGATCGCCGCGCTGTCGATCAGCGCGGTTCCGGGACGGGCGGAACGGTCAATATCCAGCATCTCGTAACGCCATAGCGGAGCGGCCGCCCGATGTCATCGTACACGGCAGGCCGGCGCAGCGTACCGCTGCCACGCGCAAGCGATGGATTGGATAAATAATTCTAAATTTGGTTAGTTTACAGTATTTATCTTTTAATTGATGCCCTAAACGCGCTTCCATAAAGAATATTCTTAGCGCAGTTCACCGGTGCCGCTTGCGGTCCGCGGCGCATCGCAGGGGCTTGGTTATTTGTTGTTGGACGGCCGGCAGCTCGGCAAGCCGGCCGAAATCGTCGCCACGATCGTCGCCTTCGCGATCGTCGGCAAGGCGACCGACTGGCTGATCGTGCTGATCGCGGCGCCGTTCCTGCGCTGGGAAGACGTGGCGCGGCGGGATTAGATCATGAACTTCGCGAGCATATTTCCCGTCATCCTGAGGTGCTCGGCCGTAGGCCGAGCCTCGAAGGACGACAGCCCGGGCCGTGCATCCTTCGACGCTCGCTGCCGCGCAGGCGGACGATCCAGTCATCACTGAAGCAATGGACTTGACCGGCGCCACAATATACTGGATTGCCCGCCTTCGCGGGCAGGCAATGACAGCGAGGAGAAAGCCATGGATGCCGCTGCTCTGCGCGCGCTGCAGGCGCCGATCAAGGAGCGCTACAAGAGCGAGCCGAATACAGCTTTCATCACGCTCAAGGCCAAGGGCACGCTCGACGATACCAACGTCGCCTGCAAGGTCGAGACCGGCCGCGCGCTTGCGGTGGCCGGCCTGCATCCCGCCACCGGCGGCTCGGGCCTCGAACTGTGCTCCGGCGACATGCTGCTGGAGGCGCTCGTGGCGTGCGCCGGCGTCACGCTGAAGGCGGTCGCGACCGCGATCGACATTCCGCTGCGCCGCGGCACGGTCTCGGCCGAAGGCGATCTCGACTTTCGCGGCACGCTCGGCGTCGCCAAGGATGCGCCGGTCGGCTTCGCGCAGATCAGGCTCACCTTCGACATCGACACCGACGCGCCGCAGGAAAAACTCGACCAGCTTCTGAAACTCAGCGAGCGCTATTGCGTCGTCTATCAGACCATCCGCAACGGCCCGCCGGTGGCCTTGAGCGTGAAGCGAACGTCCGCATGAGCGGCGTCGTCGCGCTCGATCATCTGCAGCTCGCGATGCCGGCCGGCCGCGAAGCCGAGGCGCGCGCCTTCTATGGCGGCATCCTCGGCTTGCCAGAGATCGGCAAACCCGCCAATCTGGCGGTGCGCGGCGGCGTATGGTTCGCGCTGGGGACCCAGCAATTGCATCTCGGCGTCGAAGGCGATTTCCGTCCGGCCAAGAAGGCGCACCCGGCATTCCTGGTGCGCGAGCTCGGCGATTTGCGCGCGCACCTCGAACAGGCGGGCTTTAAGCCCTACGAGGACGAGCCGCTTGGCGGCTACGACCGCTTTTACGTCGCTGACCCGTTCGGCAATCGGCTGGAGCTGATGGAGAAGAAGGTAACGCATTCGAAGTGACGCGTTACCTGGACTTTTTGGCGCCATCGCTCATCCGTCTCTGCTTGCCGAAGAAGTGTCATGTCTCCTGAAATGCTCTTTCTGGTCGATCTTGCGCTCAAAATGGCGCTGACCGCCTTTATCGTCGTCGTCATCTCGATCACGGTCGAACGCTCCGGCCCGTTCATCGGCGCGCTGATCGCAGCCCTGCCGACCGCCGCGGGCGCCGCGTATATCATCCTCGCCTTCGAGCATCCGCCGGCTTTCATTGCCGCGAGCGCCGTCGGCAGTGCCGCGGCGACCGCCGCTGTGTCGGTCTTCGCGCTCGCCTATACGGTGCTGGCGCAGCGGCGCGGCGTGATCCTGAGCGTCAGTGTCGCCATCATGGTGTTTTTCGTGGCGGCGGCCGCGTTGCGCGCGGTTGCCTGGACGCCTCTCACCGCATTCGTGCTCGACGCCGTGGTGTTCGGCATTACCGTGCCGCTGAGCTGGCGCTACCGCACCTCGGGCCCGCCGGTGAAATTCATGCGCTCGCCGTGGGATGTTCCGGTGCGCGCGCTGTCCGCCGCCGTCGTGGTCGTCGTCGTGACGAGCATCTCCACCAGCATCGGCTCGTTCGCGTCCGGCATGTTCGCGGTGTTTCCGATCGTGATGGCCTGCACAGCGGTCATTCTGCATCTGCGCGTCGGCGGCGTCGCCTCGGCCAGCATGTTCGCTCACGCCCAGATCGCGCTCAACGGCCTGTGGCTCGGCTTTCTCGCCATGCACTTTCTGGTCGCCCCGGTCGGCGTCTGGCCGGCCTACGGGCTCGGGCTTCTGGTGTGCATCGGCTGGAGCGGCGTGCTGTGGGTCGTCCGTAGAAAATTCTAGCCCGGCTTTTACCGGCTACGCTGCCACAGTCCTCCCGAGCAGCAGTTCCGCTGTTCACCAAGCAGCCGACATTCGCTCGCCCCGCAATATCGGTCGCGATGGGCCACAAGCGGAAGTCTTTGGACTCCTGGTGTGTCCAACCGTCTTACCCGGCCGCTCGGGCTAGGCCAGCGCTGTGCTTGCGCTTACCGGTTGGAGCTAGCCGTCGAGAGCGGCAAGATACTGTAGCGCCTTGATACCCGGTAGGAAGAAATAAGCACCGCCCTTTACGGTCGTAAAAGCGGGCAGGCCCTTTATCTTTCGTCGGACTGGCCGCTTCGGTATCGTCATATCATAGGTGCCGTCTTGAGCGCCGATTATCGGATCGCGTTCATTGCCCAGCTCGTGGAAGGTTGGGTCGTTCACCCAAACGTTCTGCACGAATTCGAATTGGCGAACGAGACTGGCGCAGACCACGAACGCTGCAACACCGCGATCGGCTCCATCCTCTGAAGCGCCGTCAGGCAAAGGCGGCCCGTATGTCGCGCCGCGACGAAGGACCTTGCGCCGATTTATGTTCACGGCCGTGTCACGCGGATTCATCCGCCGGATATGCGCGCCCAGGGGCACAGCGTAACCTTGGGGGTCCATCTTTCCATAGTTGAAGTTGTTATTGCGCTGAAGGTCGTCGGCAAGCGACGGATCATCTTTGTCGGGCGCAAGCACCAGGGGGGCGCCGCTTCGCCAGCGGCCCATCAGTTTTGCCGCGATCAGCTCCTGGCCCTCTGCGGAGGGCCCGCCTTGCTCGCGCAAAAAGTCCCGGAACGCGCCGACATGCTGGTGCAGCCGCCGATACGCCATGTAGCTGCCGTTACGCGATAGAACTTCCGGCTGCGGCAGCTTCGGTGCAGGACCATCTTCATCGGGATAGCCCAGGATAAACTCGCCGGCTTTGATGGGCGGCCCCGAACCTGGTGTCGGTTTAATTCCAGTACCTTCAACTTCCGGGGTCGTGAGCCGATCGCGGTAGCCAAAATGTTCACGGACGTGTCGGGACGGTATCGCTTCCAAGTCCAACGACGACAACACCTTTATCCCGGGTATGCGCGCCAGGAGTGCGTTATGCTCCCGAACGCTCCGGTTTCTTTCAGCGGTATCGCGAGCAAAGAGAATGGCGATCGCATGTAGCTGCGGCCCCGCGAGACCGCCGACCCAGTTATCAGGATGGTTCGTGCCAGTGTCGCCGAGGACTTGCCACCGGGCCGCCATGCCTTGCCGAAACTCGTCTGGAAACGTGGCGAGTGACGCCTCATCGACTCCGAGTGCGCGCAATCCGTTCCAGGTGAACGCCACGGACACCCATCGCTTTTCCAGGTCGACAGTAGCGGCGGCGGCCTTTGCCGACGGAACCTTCTCCCTTATCGCCTTTAGCCAAGCGCGCCCTTGAGCGGGCTGCTGAAACGAAAGAAATTCATATCGCCCGGTCAATGCCGGCACGCGCGTCAGCAAGAGGTATTGGATATCATCGAACTCGAGCATCAATGCTCCCAGCCCGGAGCCGATCAATGAGACCTTGTCGGCGTCGCAAGAAGGCACGACCGTCTCCATAGACAGCGCCGTCGAGCCTTCATCATTGCATCTGGTCAAGCATTGTCGACACGGCTGCTTTCACTTTGAGCGCCTTCTTTATCTCGTCGGCGGTCACGAACGGATACTCACCATATTCGAGAAAGCTCGGGCATTGATGTTCGCGCACGAATTTACCGAATGCCGGCGCGTTCGTCTTCCAATCCATCGGAAAGCCTGCAAGATTTTCGAAGACTGTATCGACGCCCGTTTGTTTAAAGAGCGTGATCGCATCTTCGGTATATTTGTCAAAGTCAGTATCGAATATGCCTTGGTACATGAAATACGTATCGCCGCCGATGTTGAAGAGCACCCATCTCAGGTAGTGGAGCTTAAGCGGGGCAAGGACGGACGGAGTGCCGGCAACCGCATTCTCAATTTTTTTTCCGTACGCGCGGATCGCCTGCTCGCGCCCCGGTTTGATCTTGGCAATGATCGTGAAACCATAGTTGGCTGGGGTCTTCGGAAAAGTTGGACCGTACCGTCCCTGTTCAAGTTTGAAATATCGCTCTTTGGGAATCGCCATGGCTGCCGGCTTTGTCCAGTCGCCCGATTTAGCGCGTGACATCAATTGTGCAGGAACATTCGCGTCAGCTTGTGCCAATTTGGTCGCACCGACGAGTTCATCCGAACTGCCGACTTGAGCCTCGCTCGCGGCCGGTACAGCCAACGATGCCGCCGTCGCGACAGTTGCCGTGCCAAGGAACGCACGTCGAGTAGTTTTACAGATTTGATCCTGTGACATCATCGCCCTCCTTCAACGCGTGGCTGATGCTCTGTGTTATTCGAAGTCCACGGATGCAAAGCTGACTTGTCACCTGTCATGTGCGTGTAGCGAGATTGGTCCAGAAGCGGTCCAAACTCTCGGCGCCGCCAAACAGCGTCGTGAACATCGTCAGATCAACCAGCACGATATCGCCTGCTCGCGTTCCGCTTGGCGGCATCCAAAGGAACGTATTGAACTCACGATTTCCGGCTCTCGTGAACGGATGAGGATGCGTCATGTCGATCGGCTGCCGCGCCAGAACGCGAATCAGCTTTTCATTGTCCGTCGTCAGCGCGTAATGCGGCAGGTGAGGGTGGAAATTGAAGGTCGTGACGCCGGTAAGCCATCCGCGCTTATCCAGGTCCCTCATGGCAGTCAACGGCGCAATCTGCTTCGTCTCCGGCACCTGCGCAGGGCGCAGCCCCCATCGATTCTCCACGGGTACGCCCAGTCCCTTCATAAGGGAGCGCGTGTAGAGGCCGAAGCGCTGCTGCCTCGGCACCAGCGGATCGCCGTGGTGAAGATATTCCATTTGACGCTCGGCTAAATCGGGTGACACGCCGACGTCGTGATGCGGTCCTATCAGCAGGCAAGTTCCCTCCCGCGTCAGAAATTTTCGCACCGCTTCAATTTCTTCTGCGCTTGCCGCCTGCTCTGTAAGCATATGATCCAGACCGAAAATCATCATCGTGTCGGTGTCATCAAGGATCGCCTCGTCTACCGGCAAGTGTTGACCCGCTTGGTCAACCCGCTGATACACGACGACCGGCTGTCCTGTGGCCTCACCGACAAGGTTCTGAAACCGCACGGTTGACAGATGAAATAATTCCAGCGTTCCAGCGATCCCTTGCAGAAACTCCCGCTCCGACCATTGAGGTTCCTCATAGCGGGGCCATCCGACCCGGCGCACCTCAGTCATGGTTGAGAAGCGATTATCCAGCTCGGCGACGTCGCGATTGGCTTCCCAGGGATAGCTCCAGGTCCAGTAGATGGTGAAGCGCCGTCGACCAGCGGTATATTTCCGCGGAACATTGACTTGGTTATAGGTCCGCGGCGAATTCTTGATGACGATGGACGGTGCCGCCGCCTTCGCCGGCGTACGCTGCAATTCCTCGGGCGACATTTGTGCGAACGACGATTTTGCAAAGATCGGGCTAACACCGGCGCCTAGCACAATCCGATTGAAGTCCCGGCGCTTCATCGCACTCTCCGTTCATTCGATTAACAACTCGACTTTCAAGGGCAGCAAAAGCGGTAGCTACGTGCAGACCGTTAGACCGATGCCTTGCGAGACCGATGTGTTGCGTTGTTACTTTTCAAGTACGGCACGTTCAGTATGGCGCGATGAAAAAAAAGGCGCGGTAAAACCGTTGTTGCAATCCGCGCCATCGATCCCTTTCAAGGGACGACAAGGCAGTATGGATTGTGGGTGCAAACCAAAAACTAAAAAACCGCACCCCTTTTTCGACGAATGATCCTAAAGGTTCCGTCGACGGCGCCGACGACACAGTCAGCTATCGTCAGCCGCCGGTTCGCTCATGCCCAGATCGCGCTCAACGGCCGGAGATACGAGCGAAAACTCACGAGGCTATGGGCGAGCCGAGGTAGTGAGCGTAGCCCGCATGAGCAAAGCGATATGCGGGGAGCTTGCGATGAGGTCTTCCCCGGATATCGCTTCGCTCATCCGGGCTACGGTTTCAGCTTTCCCTTCAGCGCATAGAGCGCTTCCAGCGCCTCGCGGGGCGTCATCTCGTCGGGATGCAACGCGGCGAGCGCCTCGACTACGGCGGTGAGCGCCGCGTCGCGCTCAGTCGGCGGGGCCGCGGGACGCGCCGCCGCGAACAGCGGCAGGTCGTCGATCAGGCGATGCGCCGGCGAAGTGCGGTCCTGCGCTTCGAGTTGCGCCAGCACCAGTTTGGCGCGCTCGATCACGGCCATCGGCAGGCCGGCGAGCTTTGCCACCTGGATGCCGTAGGAGCGGTCGGCGGCGCCGGCCACGACTTCGTGCAGGAATACGACCTCGCCCTGCCATTCCTTGACCCGCATCGTCGCGTTGTGCAGCCGCGGCAGTTTTTGCGCGAGCGCCGTCATCTCGTGAAAGTGCGTGGCGAACAGTGCCCGGCAGCGGTTTTGTTCATGCAGATGTTCGATCGCCGCCCAGGCGATGGAGAGGCCGTCGAACGTCGCCGTGCCGCGGCCGATTTCGTCCAGGATCACGAGCGCACGCTTGCCCGCCTGATTGAGGATGGCGGCGGTCTCCACCATCTCGACCATGAAGGTCGAGCGGCCGCGGGCGAGATCGTCGGCGGCGCCGACGCGCGAGAACAGCCGGTCGATCACGCCGATATGCGCCGCGCGCGCCGGCACGTAGCTGCCCATCTGCGCCAGCACCGCGATCAGCGCATTCTGGCGCAGGAAGGTCGACTTGCCCGCCATGTTGGGTCCGGTCACGAGCCAGATGCGTCCGGCCCCCACCCCTCCCTCCCCCGAATGCGGGGGAGGGGGTGAGAGATCGCAATCGTTGGCGACAAAGGGCGCGCCGCCGCCAAGCGCCTGCTCGACCACCGGATGGCGCCCGCCCGTAATGGCGAAAGCGAGGCTTTCGTCGACCTCCGGCCGGACATAGTCGCGTTCGACCGCGAGGCTGGCGAGCGCGGTCGCCACATCGATCGCGGCGAGCGCGTCGGCCGCATCCTTGATGGCGGCGCTCGCCGCCGTCACCGCGCCGGCGAGCCGATCAAAGATCTCGAACTCGAGCGCCAGCGCGCGGTCGGCGGCGCTGGCGATCTTGGCTTCCAGTTCGCCGAGTTCCGTGGTGGTGAAGCGCACCTGACCGGCGGTGGTCTGGCGATGGATAAAGGTTGCGTTGAGCGGTGGGCTCATCAGCTTGTCGCCGTTCTGCGCGGTGACGTCGACGAAATAGCCGAGCACGTTGTTGTGCTTGATCTTCAGCGAGCGGATGCCGGTGGTCTCGGCATAGCGCACCTGAAGCGCGGCGATGACCCGGCGCGATTCGTCGCGCAGCGCGCGCGCCTCGTCGAGTGCCGGCTCATAGCTCGCGCGCACGAAGCCGCCGTCGCGGCGATACGCCGGCAGCTCATCGCCAAGCGCACGTTGCAGTTCGGCGGCGAGCGCCGGATCGGGACGGCGCAGGCCTTCGGCCGCTTCCGCCAGATCGCGCGGCAAAATCACGCCGTGCCGGCCGAGCGCGGTCAGTTCGGCGGAAAATTCCTTTGCGGCAAAAATGCCGTCGCGGATGGCGGCGAGGTCGCGCGGGCCGCCGCGGCCGATCACGATACGCGACAGCGCGCGCTGCAGATCGGGCACGGCTTTGAGATTCTTGCGCAGCGCGCTGCACGCCGCGCCGTCGGCGACAAATGCCGCCACAGCATCGAGCCGGTGCGCGATTTCCGCCGGGTCGGTAAGCGGGGCGGCGAGCCGCTGTGCCAGCGCGCGCGAGCCTGCGGCGGTGACGGTCCGGTCAATGGCGGCAAGCAGCGAGCCGCGGCGATCGCCCGTGAGCGTGCGGGACAGTTCGAGATTGGCGCGTGTTGCCGGATCGATCGCGAGCGTCGCGCCGGCGCGCTCGCACACCGGCGGCGACAGCGGCGGGCGCTTGCCGATCTGCGTGCGCTCCACATAGGTGACGGCCGCCGCGGCCACGGTCAGCTCGATGCGTGAGAACGCACCGAACGCCTCGGTGGTCGCCACGGCGAAATACGAGGCTAGCCTTCGTTCCGCGGTGGCGCCGTCGAACATGTCGCGCGGAAGCGGCGTGAGCGCCGGCAGCGAACGCAGATAGGGCGCGAGCTCGGCGTCCGAATAGAGCGCATCGGAGACAATGATCTCGCCGGGCTCGATGCGGGCGATCTCGGCCGACAATGCGCCGCGGTCGCATTCGGCGACGCGGAACTCGCCGGTCGAAATGTCGATCCAGGACAGCGCGAAACGATCCTCGCTCGACGAGGCGCGGCTGCGCGCCAGCGCCAGGAGATAATTGTTGCGCCGCGCGTCGAGCAGCGAGTCTTCCGTGAGCGTGCCGGGCGTCACCAGCCGCACCACGTCGCGGCGCACCACGCTCTTGTTGCCGCGCTTCTTCGCCTCGGCCGGGTCCTCGAGCTGCTCGCACACCGCGACGCGATGGCCGAGCGCGATCAGGCGGTGCAGATATTCGTCGGCGCGTTCGATCGGCACGCCGCACATCGGAATGTCGCGGCCCTGGTGCTTGCCGCGCTTGGTCAGCACGATGCCGAGCGCGCGCGAAGCGGTCTCGGCGTCGTCGAAGAACATCTCGTAGAAATCGCCCATCCGGTAGAACAACAGACAATCCGGATTGGCGGCCTTGATCTCGATGTACTGCTCCATCATCGGCGTGACGCGCCCTGCATCTTCGGACGCTTTGGGCGTGACGCGGCCGCCGGTGTCCGGCGGAGCGATCTCGGCGTCGGCCGTGATGGGCTGTGCATCGTTCATGGTGCGGTGCACGCTACCAGATGATCCCGCGGCTGTATCGGGGTGCTGTGGAACTCTCCGCTTTCGCAGCGAGGGCTGCGGCGTCATGCCCACCGCCCGGCACAACGCGATTCACCGGCATAATTAACTTGGCAAACATCGGCGAAGTCTTCCGCAAGGCGCCGGGTGCGATCATTGCCGGCATGTTTGCGCGCACGATCCCGTTCAGCGGCTGGTTGTCGGATCAGATCGGCCGCAAGATGATGTACGTCACAAGCGCTGAGTTTGACACGATCCCGGATCAGCGGTGCACCGCTTCTCGCTGCACCGCGTCCGGGAAACGATTCTGTGTTAGTGGACGCGACTGAAGGGGTAGTGAAAAATGGGAAATGATCTTCTGCTGGTGGGCAGCGTGCCACTCGACAGCGTCGAGGAGGTGATGCGCACCTTCGGCGGCACGCTCGGCCGCTACCTTCCGGCGGTGCCCGACGGCGAAGTCGGCGAGCGTCGCTCCTGGGTGAACCGGCTCGGCTATCAGATTTTCAATGGCCATCTCGATCTCGACACCATCCGCCGGCCGAAGCCGATCGACGGCGTCGAGCAGCTGTTGCCGCGCGGCCGCGACGATTCCTGGCAGTTCAAGGTCAAGCCCGGCATCGCGCGGGTGCGCTTCGGCAATCCCGGCTCGCGGCTCGGCTATGCGCGCGACGCGATCAATTCGTATTTCGTGTTTCGCACGTTGCGGGAAAAAGGAATTTTGCCCGACGGCGTGCGCTTCCAGATATCCATCCCGATGGTCCACAGCGTCGTCCGGCCGCTGTATTTTCCCGATCCGGCCGATCTTCCGCGCGTGCGGCCGGGCTTCGAAGCGGCCCTGGCGGCCGAAGTTGCCGTCATCGTCGACAAGATTCCGCACCGCGATCTCGCCATCCAGTGGGACTGCGCCTGGGAGCTGCAGGCGGTGTGCGGCGCCGGCAAATCTGTGCCGTCCGAGCTTGAAGTCGCGACGCATGCGCCGCCGATCGCGCGGCTGTCGAACATCATTCCCGACGACGTGGCGCTCGGCTTCCATTATTGCTTCGGCACGTTCGGCGGATGGCCTGCCTTCGCGCCCGACGACCTCGGCAAGCCGGTCGAATTGATCAACGCCGCCAATGCGGCCATCAGCCGGCGCATCGACTGGATTCACATTCCGACGCTCGATCGCACCGATGATGCATTCTACGCGCCGCTCGCCGCGCTAAATCCTAAAGGTGCGCGCGTTTATCTCGGCGCCATCCACACCATGGCGACGCTCAGGGAGCGCATCGCCGCGGCGCGTAAGTTTCTGCCCGATTTCGGTCTCGCCGCCTATTGCGGCTTCGGCCGCACGCCGCCCGAGCAGATGCCGCGCATCCTGCAGGACCACCTCGACGCAGTGAAAATCGCCGGGGTGGGGTGACTCCCTCGCCCCGCGTGCGGGGAGAGGGTCGGGGTGAGGGGGCGTTTCCGCTGGGCGCGGAGCTGCAAACCATCTGCCGCGTATGAGATCGAGCCGCGTCGCTCAGAATCGCGGTGAGGCCCCCTCACCCGTCGCGCTGACGCGCGCCGACCTCTCCCCGCACGCGGGGAGAGGTGATTTTACTTCACCAGTTTCTTCCCGGTGACCGCTTCGAGGTTCTTGTAGAACACCTTGTCGCTCGTCGCCTTGTCCATCTTCAGCGATTCCATGATCTTCAGCGTTTCGCGCGGGAACATGGTGCCGCCTTCCGGATCGAACGGGCAGTCGGAAGCGAACACGATCTTGTCGATGTCGTAGAACTCCATGCCGGCCTTGGTGGCCGGTATCGCCGTGAAGGCTGCCGTGTCGGCCCAGAAGTCGTGCTTGAAATAGTCGAGCGGCCGCTTCTTCAGGCCCTTGCGCAGCGACACATAATCCTGATCGGTGGTGCGATTGCCCATCACGTCGTTACCGGGGCCGAGCCGGCCTTCCAGCATCGGCGAGATGCCGCCGAAATGGTGGGTGATGATCTTCAGGTTCGGATGGTTGTCCATGATCTTCGAATAGACCAGGCGCAACTGCGCGCAGGTCGTCTCGTAGGACCAGCCGATGGTCCACCAGATTTCATAGAGCGATTTGTTTTCGACCTCGGGATAATCCGGCGTCTCGGCGCCGCGCGCCGGATGCAGCCAGATCGGCGCGCCGAGTTCGTTCATCTTCTTCCAGAACGGCGCGTATTCGGGGCGGTCGAGCGGCTTGCCGGCGACGTTGGTGTAGATCTGCACGCCGAGCGCGCCGTTCTTGAGCGCGCGTTCGGCCTCGGCCACGCCGGCGTCGCGCGCGGCGAGCGACACCTGCGCCACCCAGCCGGGGAAATGGTCCTTCTCCTTGGCGCACAACTCGACGAAGCCGTCATTGATGATCTTGCAGAACTCGTCGATGTCGGCCGGCGACTTGGCGAATTTCTCGATCGGCGGCTGCGGGTAGGACAAAATCTGCTGGTAGTCCTTGTGGCCGTCGACGATCTTCTTGCGGAAATCGAGATCGAAAAGTCCCGGCAGCGAGCGGATGCGCTTGCCCATGTCCTTATAGTCGCCGGCGACTTCGTTGAGTTTGTCGAAGAACTTCTTCGGGAAAAAGTGAGTGTACGCGTCGATGCGCATGGGCGGTTTCTCCTTGTTGGTGGGGAGGCTTCTAGCATCGGGAGTCGGGCCCGTCACCCTGAGGTGGCCGCCGAAGGCGGCCCTCGAAGGGCGACGGCCATAGCGCCGGGGCCGTCGTCCTTCGAGGCTCGCTTCGCTCGCATCTCAGGATGACGGAGCTGATGCTTGCGTGAGCCGCGCAACAACCTCAGCAGGGATCGGCCGCGATTTCATGCGTGTCGGATCGGTTGGGTCGCGGCCCACCCAGACGCGCGTCTCGAAGCCTTCGACCGAAAGCACACCATCGAGCGACAGCCGGTGCTCGAGCTTGAAGCTTGACCGGCCGCAGGCGACAACCGTGGTCTCGACCGAAACCTCGTCGCCGAACCGCGTCGGGCGCAGAAAGCGGCCGCGCGTTTCCGCCAGCGGATGGCCGAGAAAATCGTACGCTTTGAGATAGTCGGTCTTCTTCATGCCGAGCGCGTGTTCGATGAGCATCGTGGTCGACACATCGAAAATCTCGAAATAGCGCCCGTAGAAAATGATGCCGGCGGGATCGCAGTCGCCCCACTCGATGCGCGTGGTTCGGATGTTGGTGAGCATGCGGAAGTGTGTCCGCTACCGCGGCGCCATGCGCAGCGCGCCGTCGATGCGGATCGTTTCGCCGTTGAGATAGCGGTTCTCGATGATGTGGCGCACCAGCGCCGCATATTGGGGCGGCTGGCCGAGCAGCTTCGGAAATGGCACCGACGCCGCGAGGCTTTGCTGTGCGGCTTCCGGCAACGCGTGCAGCATCGGGGTGGAGAAGATCCCCGGCGCAATGCCGTTGACGCGGATGCCGAACTGCGCGAACTCGCGCGCCGCCGGCATGATCAGGCCGACCACGCCGCCTTTCGATGCCGCGTAGGCGGCCTGTCCGATCTGGCCCTCATAGGCGGCGACCGACGCCGTGCAGATAATGACGCCGCGCTCGCCTTCGGCCAGCGGCGATACCGATTGCATCGCGGTGGCGGCGAGCCGCATGGCGTTGAAGGTGCCGATCAGGTTGATCGAGATGACGCGCGCGAACTCCTCGAGCGGCATCGGTCCATCGCGGCCGACGATGCGCTTGGCGGGACCGACGCCGGCGCAGTTGATCAGAATGCGCGCCGTGCCTTGATCGGCCGCCGCCTTGGCGAACGCCTGTTCGGTCGAGGCGCTGTCGGTCACGTCGCAATGGATCGCGATGCCATTGATGTCGATCGCCACCTCGGCGGCGGCTTTCCGATTGACGTCGAACACCGCCACCTTGGCGCCGGCCTCGGCCAGCATGCGCGCGGTGGCGGCGCCGAGGCCCGAAGCGCCGCCGGTGACGACGGCCGCATGCCCTTTGATGTCCATGTTGCTAGCTCGCTTTGCTTTTTGGTTGGGCGGGCCGCGCCACAATCACGTGCGGCGGCGGCGGATCGGCGTAAAGCTCTTCGACCGAAGCTGAGCGATGCGCAAGCACCGCGCGCTGGTTGATCGAGCCCTTGTCGGTCATCTCGCCGCGGTCGAGCGACGGCGGTTCGGCAAGGAGCAGCGCGCGCACGATGCGCGTCGAGGTGCCGCGGCCCGGCGCCGCCAGTTCGCCGAACAGGCGGGCGAATTCCGCAGCGACACGCGGCGCCGCCAGCACGGTGGCCGGCGCGGCGTTGGTCGGCAGATCAGGCGCCAGCGCCCGGCAGGCGTCGAGATCGGGGAACACCAGCGCCGTGACTTCGTCGCGCTCGGCGCCCGCCAGCACCACGTCGCGAATAAGCGGCGCGCAATGCGCGATCACCGCGGTGCGCAGCGGCCCGACGCTGACCCAGGTGCCGGTCGCGAGCTTGAAGTCTTCCGCGAGCCGGCCGTCGAACAGCAGGCCTTTTGCGGGATCGCTGGGGTCGGCGAATTTCAGCGCGTCGCCGATCATGTAAAAACCTTCATCGTCGAACGCCGCCGCGGTCAGCTCGGGCGAACGCCAGTAGCCGGGCGTGATGTTGGGTCCCTTGAGCCGCGCGTCGAATTTGCCGTCGCGCGGCACGAGTTTCAGTTCGACGCCGGGGAGCGGCAGTCCGATGTTGCCGGTGCGCTCGGATTCCCAGCTGCAGGCGAGCGCGGCCGGCGCCGTTTCGGTCGAACCAAGGCTCGAGAGAAAGATGATGCGCTCGCCGGTGGTGGCGATCGCCAATTCCTGCAATTCGTCGCGCACGTGCTGCGCCAGCAGCGCGCCGGCATAGAACAGCACCTTCATCCGGCTGAAAAAGCGCTGCCGCAAAGCCGCATCGTCGCGCAGATAAGGCAGCAGCATCTCAAAGCCTTTCGGCACGTTGAGATGAATAGTCGGCCCGATGTCGCGCAGATTGCGCACCGTCGCCTCGATGGCGCCGGGCAGCGGCTTGCCCTCGTCGATGTAGAACGAGCCGCCGTTGTCGAGCACCATGCCGAAATCGTGGTTGCCGCCAAAGGTGTGATTCCATGGCGGCCAGTCGACCAGCACCGGCGGTTCGTCGGCCAGAAACGGCATGCCGCAGCGGATCATCGACTGGTTGGCGCACAGCATCAACTGCGTGTTGATCACGCCCTTGGGCTGGCCGGTCGAGCCCGAGGTGAAAAGAATTTTGGCGATGGTTTCGGGACCGACCTTGGCGTGCGCCGCCTCGACCGCGCTGGTCGGCGGAGTTGCGGCGAGCTCGGCGAACAGCGTTGCTTTTCGGTTCGGCGGTGGGTGCGCCGTCACGACGATCTCGATTCCGTCCGGCACGGTTGCGTCGATCGCGCGGGCAAACGCCGCGCCGTTGGCGGCGAAGACGAGGCCCGGCGTGAGAATGTCGATGATGGCTTTAAGTTTCTGGAAATCCTGCGAGAGCAGCGAATACGGCACCGAGATCGGCGCGTAGGGAATGCCGACATGCATGGCGGCAAGCCCGAGCAGCGCATGCTCGAGGTCGTTGCCGGACAAAATCGCGATCGGCCGTTCGGGATTAAGATCGCGCGTCAGCAGCGCGGCCGCGATGGCGCGCACCTGCGTGTAGGCCTGCGCGTAGCTCAGCGTGCGCCACGCGCCCGCCGCGTCGCGCTGCGCGAGGAACACGCGGTCGGGCGCGGCCTTTGCCCAATGAACGAGGCGCTCGGTCAGATTGCGCGGGTAGGGCGGCAGTTGATGCGGCGAGCGCAGCAGGATCGCGCCGTCGTTCCGGCGTTCGATCACGACATCCGCCGGGCCGAGCTTCACCGGCCGCAGCGGCGGCAGAGCATTGTCCACCGCTCTCATCGCCGCGCCACCTTCGGCCCGCGCTTTTCCAGAAACGCCTTCAGCCGCGCTTTGGCTTCCGGTTCGCCCTGCGCGATCGCGGCGGCGAGCGCCTCGGTGGCATAACCCGCCGCCGGATCGCTCCGCGCGATGCCCGGCAACAAATGCGTCGCGGCGAAATTCGTGAACGGCGCATTGCCGGCGATGCGCTCGGCAAGGTCGAGCGCGGTGGCAAAGCCCTTGCCGTTCTCGACCAGATGATGCGACAGGCCGATGGCGTGGCCTTCCTCGGCATTGAGCGTGCGCCCGGTCAGCATCATTTCCATCACGCGCGAGGTGCCGATCAGCGCCGGCAGCCGCACCGAGGCGCCGCCGCCCACATAGATGCCGCGGCTGCCTTCCGGCAGCGCGTAGAACGCCGAACGCTCGGCGACGCGCACATGCGCGGCAGCCGCAAGCTCAAGCCCGCCGCCGATCACCGCGCCGTGCAGCACGGCGACGACCGGCGCCGTGCCGAACTCGATATGCTGGAATGCGCGGTGCCAGGAGCGCGAATGCTCGATGCCGGCGCGCACGTCGCGCTCCGACAGTTCGGACAGATCGAGGCCTGAGGAAAAATGCTCGCCGTCGCCGTTGAGCACGACCGCGCCGATGCCGTCCGGCAGCGCGGAGAAAAACGCCTCGATGCCCGCCACGGTCGGATCGTCGAGCGCGTTGCGTTTTTGGGCGCGCATCAGCGTCAGCACCGCCACCTTGTCGCGGCGCTCGGCCCGCAAGGTCGGTGGCAGTTTGGGGAAACCTTTGTTGGACTTTGCCTTGTTCATGCGCGCCCGGCCGGTGGAGGGCCATTTGACCCTGTCGGGCGCGCCCCGTAAATAGCCCGGAAACACCGATGGAGGAGAGCCCGATGCGCGATGTGTTCCTCTGCGATGCGGCGCGCACCGCGATCGGCCGCTACGGCGGCGCGCTCGCCAAGGTGCGCACCGACGATCTCGCCGCCGTTCCCATCCGGGCGCTGGTCGCGCGCAACCCCAAGGCCGACTGGTCGCGGCTCGACGAGGTCTTTTTCGGTTGCGCCAATCAGTCCGGCGAGGACAACCGCAACGTCGCCCGCATGGCGCTGCTGCTTGCCGGGCTGCCGGCGTCGATTCCCGGCATCACCGTCAACCGGCTGTGCGCGTCGGGGCTCAATGCGGTGGGCGACGCCGCGCGCGCGATCCGCTCAGGCGAGATGGAATTCGCGATCGCGGGCGGCGTCGAATCGATGACGCGCGCGCCGTTCGTCATGGGCAAGGCGGACGCGGCATTTTCACGCCAGGCCGAAGTCTTCGACACCACGCTCGGCTGGCGCTTCATCAATCCGCTCTTAAAGGCGCAGTACGGCGTCGATTCCATGGCGGAGACCGGCGAGAACGTCGCCGAGGAATTCCAGGTCGCCCGCAAGGAGCAGGACGCGTTCGCGCTGCGCTCGCAGCAGCGCGCCGCGAAGGCGCAAGCGGCGGGATTTTTTGCCGAAGAAATCGTGCCGGTGCAGGCGCCGGGCGGCAAGGCCGGCCCGATCGCGGTCGACAAGGACGAGCATCTGCGCCCCGGCACCACGCTCGAGGACTTGGCAAAGCTCAAGCCGATCGTGCGCAATCCCGGCACCATCACGGCCGGCAACGCGTCGGGCATCAATGACGGCGCCGCCGCGATCATTCTCGCCAGCGAAGACGCGGTGAAGGCGCATGGCCTCGTGCCGCGCGCGAGAATCCT
>Ga0265313_10000513_pt1 | contig 40580 bp, 38 predicted proteins | sample 4123metaG_FD_203122 | JGI IMG/M metagenome (GOLD analysis project Ga0265313, IMG submission 203122) | Rhizosphere microbial communities from Carex aquatilis grown in University of Washington, Seatle, WA, United States - 4-1-23 metaG | ecosystem: Host-associated > Plants > Roots > Rhizosphere >... | reverse complement strand
GCCTGCGGCGCCCGACCTCCCCGCCAAGGGGGGAGGTGAAGAAGAATTTGCCGTGCCGCTGTCGGAATAATTCGCCCGATCGGTGGAATCATAAGTCCCGGCGTCCTCGTCGGGCTGATAGGAGAGCTGCCCCGGCGCGCTGAAAAATCCGCCGCGTCGTCCGGTGCGCTCCCGCCGCGGCGCTCCCGTCTCGTCAAAGCCGCCTTCGCCGCGCGCCTTCCGCGCCTGAGCGCGCTGCCAGCCGGGCGTGCCGTAATTCGAGCCGAAATTCATGTCGTCGAAGCGGGACGCGCCATAGCCGCCCATTCCAAAGCCGCCGGCGCCGCCCTGCGCCTCCTTGACCTCGACATCGGCCTCCGGCAGCTCGTCGAGAAAGCGCGACGGCACCGTCGTCGTCCATAGGCCGTGGATGCGCCGGTTGGTGGCGAAATAGATCTTAGCGCGCTTCCGCGCCCGCGTCAGGCCGACATGGGCGAGGCGGCGCTCCTCCTCGAGCCCGGCGCGGCCCTGCTCATCGAGCGCCCGTTGATGCGGGAACAGGCCTTCCTCCCAGCCGGGCAGGAATACGGTGTCGAATTCGAGGCCCTTGGCCGAATGCAGCGTCATAAGGCTGACGGCGTCCTCGGACGCCGACTCGGTGTCCATCACCAGCGAGATGTGCTCGAGGAAGCCGCCGAGATTCTCGAAGTCCTCCATCGAGCGCACCAGCTCCTTGAGGTTCTCGAGCCGGCCGGCAGCGTCGGCGGAGCGGTCCTTCTGCCACATTTCGGTGTAGCCGGACTCGTCGAGCACGATTTCGGCCAATTCGGTGTGCGGGATCTGGTCCTTCTGCTTGCGCCAGCGCTCGAAATTCGCCATCAGCTCGCGCAACGCCGTGCGCGGTTTCGGCTTCATCTCGTCGGTGGCGGCGATGGCGTCGGCGGCGTCGGTCAGCGGCACTTTTTTCTTGCGCGAATGGTCGTGCAGCATCGCCAGCGCGGCGTCGCCGAGCCCGCGCTTCGGCACGTTGACGATGCGCTCGAAGGCGAGGTCATCGGCCGGCTGCGCGATCACGCGAAGGTACGCCAGCGCGTCGCGGATTTCGGCGCGCTCGTAGAATCGCGGCCCGCCAATGACGCGATAGGGCAGGCCGAGCGTGACGAAGCGATCCTCGAATTCGCGCATCTGGAACGAGGCCCGCACCAGGATCGCGACCTCGTCGAGCTCGTGGTCGAGGCCGTGCTCGCGGGCGTCGCGCTGCAGCTGCTCGATCTCCTCGCCGACGCCGCGCGCTTCTTCCTCGGAGTCCCAGCAGGCGGTGACCTGGACCTTTTCGCCGAGCACGTCCTCGGTGCGCAACGTCTTGCCGAGCCGGCCTTCATTGTGCGCGATCAGGTGCGAGGCGGCGGCGAGGATGTGGCCGGTGCTGCGGTAGTTGCGCTCCAGCCGGATCACCTTGGCGCCGGGGAAGTCGTGGTCGAATCTCAAAATGTTGTCGACCTCGGCGCCGCGCCAGCCATAGATCGACTGGTCGTCATCGCCGACGCAGCAGATGTTTTTCTGGTGGGGCGATGGCGCGGTGGTCGGGATCGCGGCGAAGGGATCAATCGCCGCGCTCAGGGGCTTGGCCGGCACGTCGAAGGTGTCGGCGAGACCGGAGGTGTCGGCCTCATCTGTGGCGGCGGCGGTTTGCACGTCCTCAGGGCGAGGATCGTCGATGGACAATGGATCAACAAATGCGGCGCCCTTCGCCGCGTCGCGAAGGATGGGCTGCGCAGCGGGCGCCTGCGACAACAATCTTAGCCACAAATATTGCGCGACATTGGTGTCCTGATATTCGTCGACCAAGATGTATTTGAACCGCCGCTGATACTGCGCCAGCACCTCGGCATGGCCGCGGAACAGCCGGATGCATTCGAGCAGCAGGTCGCCGAAGTCGGCGGCGTTGAGCGTCTTCAGCCGGTCCTGGTAGGCGGCATAGAGCTTCTTGCCCTTGCCATTGGCGAAGCTCGCGGCCTCGCCGGCCGGCACCAGGTCGGGGGTCAGGCCGCGGTTCTTCCAGCCGTCGATCAGCCCGGCGAGCACCCGGGCCGGCCAGCGCTTGTCGTCGAGCTTCTCGGCTTCCAGCAGCTGCTTCATCAGCCGGATCTGGTCGTCGGTGTCGAGGATGGTGAAGTTGCTTTTCAGCCCGACCAGCTCGGCGTGGCGCCGGAGGATTTTGACGCCGATCGAGTGGAACGTGCCCATCCAGGGCATGCCCTCGACGATATGGCCGACCATGTGGCCGACGCGCTCTTTCATCTCGCGCGCCGCCTTGTTGGTGAAGGTGACCGCCAGAATCTCGTTCGGGCGAGCGCGGGACAGGTTCAGAATGTGTGCGATTCGCGTCGTCAAGACCCGGGTTTTGCCGGTACCGGCACCGGCAAGGACGAGAACCGGGCCGTCCAGGGTTTCGACCGCCTCGCGCTGCTCCGGGTTCAAGTCATTGAGATATGGCGCGGATCTGGTGCCGAGCGCGCGCGCGGCGATGCCGCCGGGGAGCGGCGTCACGTCACTGTCGCGCTTGATCTTGCTGGATTCCGCCATGGTCCCGCTGATTCTGTTCACGGCAAAGATGGCACCTGCGACCCCGGAACGGGAGGGGTCGGGCGCCCGATATCGGCGCTTTCACCGCTAATCGGGCCTTATTTGCGGCGATCGTCGCCGTTGGTCGGGGCGCGCTACGGCTTTTTCGGCATTCCGATCCGCCGTCCAACCCCGGCGGGCGCCGGCAAGGTGTCGTGCGCCGCCTTCACGCGCGCGAACGCCTGCATGATATCGGCCGGCCATGGCGCGACCTTTTTTGCCGCCATGTCGACGTGCAGCGTCATGTTTTCCGCGGTGGCCGACAGCCAGCCTTCGGTGGCGTGCACCAGTTCCTCGAAATAGCGCATGCGTTTCGCGTCGTAATCGAGCAACTGAATGCGAACGCGCACCGGCGTATCGAGGTGGATTTCCCGCAGATAGCGGACATGGCTTTCCGCGACCATGGTGGAATGGCCGCGGCGCTTGAGATAATCCGGCCCAGTGCCGATCAGTTCGTAGAACTCGTCGACCGCGCGATCGAACAGCACATTGTAATAGGCCACGTTGAGATGGCCGTTATAGTCGATCCATTGCGGCTCGACCGTCATCACCGAAGAGATGAACGGGGCCGGTATCTCCAGCACGTCAAGCATTGCACTCAGGCCTTCCAAGTAGTGGAAAACCATAATCGGCTGGCGCGGCCAAGGGCAATGTTGCGGCGCAAACTATTTGCCGATTCCGGCGGACCAATGTTGTCAATCGCGGAGCGGCAAGCTTAGGATTGTCCGGCAGGTGACCGTGTCACGCCAGCACGGCGCGTGTGACGAAAAAACGCGTTGCGCGACAATAATAAAATCAAATCCAAGGAGGATACGATTCAATGACTGACATCACGAACCGACGATTGACGCGGCGCGCAATCTTGCAAGGCGCCACGGCGCTACCGCTGCTCGGCATCGCCGCGCCAGCCGTATTGGCGCAGGGCATGTCGAAGTCGCCGAACAAAGTACTCGACTTCCTCACCAACGCCGACGTTGCCAAGGCCGAGCAGGAAGGCCAACTGGTGTTCTACTGCCATGAGAATGAGGCCGGCACCGCCGGCATCATGGAAGGCTTCCACAACGATTTCCCGAAAATCAAAACCAGCTACGTGCGTGCCCAGACCGGCGCGCTCTACGCCAAGATCCTGGCTGAGCGCCAGGCCGGCCGGTTCGACGTCGATGTGCTTCAACTGTCCGACCTCTCCCCGGCTTTCGATTTCCAGAAGAAGAACGGCTACGAGCATTATGAGTCGCCGGAGTCGACCGGGTACAAGAAAGACAATCTGAGCTCGCCGAACGGTTATTTCTTCTGGACCGGCGTCGATCCAGCCGGTATCGCCTACAATTCCGAGAAGCTGACGGGCAATGCGCCGAAAGGGTGGAAGGACATTCTCGACTCGCGCTGGAAGGGCAAGATCAGCTGCAAGATCTCGGCTTCCGGCCTGCAATTCGTCCAGTGGTACGCGTTGCGCAAGATTTATGGCGATGGCTTCTGGAAGGAGTTCGCCAAGCTGCAGCCGCACGCCCTGGATTCGCGCGTGCAATTGTTCGACCGCCTGGCCAAGGGCGACGACATGATCACTGCGGTCGGCGAATATCCGGCCTACATCCTGTTCAAGAGCAAGGGCGCCAAGGTCGAGTTCGTCGCTCCGCCCGATGGCCTGGTGGCGACGCCGCTTATCGTCGGCGCGGTCAACAAGGCGCCGCATCCGGAAGCCTCCAAGCTGTTCGTCGACTGGGCGATGTCGAAGCGCGGCCAGGCCTGGTACCAGACCAACCCGAATCTTTATTACGGCTCGGTGCGCACCGACGCCCCGCCGATGCCGACCGGCGTCAAGCTCAGCGACTTCAAGCTGCTCTATCCGAATGATTGGGACGAATACGCCTCGCAACAGGCGGCGTTCTTGAAGGAATGGAACGGCATCCTCGGCCTGTGAGCGCGGCCGCGCCATCCGCGGGATCTTTTCCCGCGCAAAAACTGGCCGGGTACGGGGTTGCCGCGGTGGCGGCGGTGCTCGTCCTCTACCCGGTCTTCTACCTGTTGCAGGCCGCGTTCGACACCGGCGATCCGGTGGCGCGGCCGCCGACGGAGTACGGCGTCGATAATTTCGCCGCCGTGTTCAACTACCCGCAGATTCTGCTCAATACATTGACCGTTTCGTTCGCGGCGACCGTCATGGCGCTGGTGATCGGCTTTGTGATGGCCTGGATCCTCGCCCGCACCAACGTGCCGGGGCGCCGCGTCTTCGAGCAGTTGATGGTAGTGCCGTATTATCTGACGCCGCTGCTCGGTGCGCTGGCCTGGAGCATGCTGGGACAGCCGGAAAGCGGCTTCATCAACCAGGTGTGGCGCGCGCTCGGCGGCAGCGAGCACATCATCGACATCAACACCGCCTATGGTATCGCCTGGGTGATGGCGCTGTTCGAGGGCTCGGTCGCCTTCGTGATGATCGCGGCGGTGATGAAGTCGATGGATCCCTCGCTTGAGGAAGCCTCGCAGGTGATGGGCGCGAGCCGGCTTCGCACCATGCTGCGCGTCACGCTGCCGCTGGTGATCCCGGGGATTCTCGGCGCGGCGATCTTCGTCTTTGCCGAGATGCTGGGCTCGTTCGCGGTCGCCTTGGTGCTCGGACTGCCGAGCCGCTATTACGTCATCACCACGGCGATCTATCAGTTCGTCCAGCAATATCCGCCGCGCATCCAGCTCGCCGCGGCGATGGGCGTGTCGCTGTTCGCCGTGATGTTCGTGATGCTGTTCCTGTATCGGCGCGTGGTGACATCCGGCAGCTATGTGACGATCACCGGCAAGGCGTTCCGGCCTCGCGTCGTCGATGTCGGCCGGCTGCGCTACCTGCTGTTCGCAGTCTGCGTGCTGTATCTGCTTGCGGCCGTGGTGCTGCCGCTCGCAACCTTGCTGTTTGCCTCGGTGCAGAAGATCGCGGTGGCTTTTCCCAGCGCCGACAATTTTACGCTGCACAATTTCAGCGCCGCGATGTCGATGAATGCCGCGCGCTCGGCGCTCGGCAACAGCCTGATCCTTGGATTTGCCACCGCGACGATCGGCGTGCCGCTGATGGGCCTGCTGGCCTGGCTGATCTATCGCTCGCGGCTGCCGGGCGCCGGGCTGATCGAATATGTCGTGATGTTTCCGCAGGCCGTGCCCCGCCTGGTGTTCGCCTTCGGCATGATGTGGGCCTGGGTGGTATTTCCGATTCCGATCTACGGCACGATGTGGCTGCTGCTGATCGCCTACCTCACGGTGTTTCTGCCGCTCGGCGTGCGCACCATCTCCGGCGTCATGCTGCAGATCGACAAAAGCCTCGAGGAGTGCGCGCAGATGTGCGGCGCCTCCTGGACGTTTCGCACCCGCACCGTGACCATCCCGCTGCTATGGCCGGGCCTGATCGCGGCCTGGCTGCTATTGTTCATTGCCAGCATACGAGAACTCGGGGCGTCGATCCTGCTGATGGGCGCGCATTCCAAGGTGATCACGCCGGCGATTGTCGAATCCTATTTCGGCACCGCTTCGGAGCTCACCGCGACCTTGGCGCTGATCCAGACGCTAGTGATCGGCGCGGCAATGATCGTGCTGGTTGCCTTCACGCGCCGCGTCGGCGCACATCCCATCGATTAGGAGGGCTCGTGCCGCCAATGGTCGCATCGTCAAAGCCGCATATCGAGGTCGAGAACCTCGAGGTGAATTTCGGCGCGGTGCCGGCGGTGCGCGGCGTCAGCTTTACTGTTGCGCCCGGCCAGCAATTGACGCTGCTTGGCCCGTCCGGCTGCGGCAAGACCACGACCTTGCGCGCCATTGCCGGGCTGGAAAAGCCGGTCGGCGGCGAAATCCGCATTGACGGCGCGCCGGTGTACTCGTCGGCGCGGCAGATCAATATTCCGGCCGAGAAGCGCGGCCTGTCGATGGTGTTCCAGTCCTACGCTATCTGGCCGCACATGACGGTGTTCGAGAATGTCGCCTACGGCCTGCGGGTGCGCCGCACGCCGTCCGCCGAGATCGCCGAGAAAGTCGACCACGCGCTCGGCATGGTGCAGATGCGCGCCTTCGCCGGTCGGCGCGCCTCGCAACTGTCGGGCGGCCAGCAGCAGCGGGTGGCGCTGGCGCGCGCCTTCGTGTTCTCGCCATCGGTGCTGCTGTTCGACGAGCCGCTCTCCAATCTCGACGCCAAGCTGCGCGGCGACATGCGGCTCGAGCTGCGCGAGCTGCAGCATCGGCTCGGCATCACCTCCGTCTATGTCACGCATGACCTGGAGGAGGCGCTGGCCATGTCGGACCGCATCGTCGTGATGCGGGACGGGCTGGTCGAGCAGATCGGCACCCCGGACGACATCTACGGCCTGCCGCGCAGTGCCTTTGTCGCGGATTTCGTCGGCTCGGCCAATCTCATTCGCGGGCGGCATCGCGCGGATCTATCGAAGGACGGGCTGATCGCCCTCGAAACGGCCGGCGGACAGCTGATCTACGGCACGGCCTATGGCCGGCCGGTCGGCGCCGAGCTCACGGTCTCGGTGCGAACCGTGCACCTGCAGATTTGTCCGCAGCCGCCACCCGGAACGCCGAATGTCTGGCCGGTGCGGGTCGAAAAAACCGTGTTTCAGGGCGACTTCAGCCAGCTTCACGTCGCCTGGGGCGATCAGCATCTGGTGGTGCGCTGCGCAGCGATGGAACCGGTCCCGGCTGGCAGCGAGGTTTATATGACGGTTGAGCCGCGCCGGGTGGTGCTGCTGGCGCCGGAGGCCGCCGCGTCGGCTTGACCTTGTGGCGCTTCCTCGCCAGTTTCGCGGCGCAATCGGGAGATATCGACCAATGACCGTGGCCGCGAAGCCGACATCCGCGCGGGATCCCAAGGCGACGGCGGCCGCCATTGCGGCGCTTAATGCCGCGTTCGGCAATCGCGTCGTGACCGCGCAGGCAGTGCGCGAGCAGCACGGCAATACCGTGACCTGGATCCCGAACCAGCCGCCGGACGCGGTGGTGTTCCCGCAATCGACCCAGGACGTGCAGCAGATCGTCGGCATCTGCGCGCAGCACGGCATGCCGATCATCCCGTTCGGCGTCGGTTCGTCGCTGGAAGGCCACGTCAATGCGCCGCGCGGCGGGGTGTCGGTCGACTTCCGCGACATGAACAAGGTGCTGGCGGTTCACCCCGACGATCTCGATTGCGTCATCGAGCCGGGCCTGACCCGCAAGGCGCTCAACGAGCATTTGCGCTCAAGCGGACTGTTTTTCCCGATCGACCCCGGCGCCGACGCGTCGCTCGGCGGCATGGCGGCGACGCGCGCCTCCGGCACCAATGCGGTGCGCTACGGCACCATGAAGGACAATGTGCTGGCGCTCAAAGTGGTGATGGCGAACGGCGAGATCATGACCACGGCGCGCCGTGCCAAGAAAACGTCGGCGGGCTACGACCTGACGCGGCTGATGGTCGGCTCCGAGGGCACGCTCGGCATCATCACCGAGTTGACGCTGAAGCTGTCCGGTATTCCGGAGGCGATTGCCGGCGGCATCTGCCCGTTTCCGACGGTCGAGGCCTGCTGCAACACCGCGATCCAGACCATCCAGACCGGCATCCCGATCGCGCGCATCGAATTGCTCGACGCCTTGCAGGTTAGGGCGGTCAATCTGCATTCCAAGCTTGGGCTCAAGGAATCGCCGCTGTTGCTGGTCGAATTTCACGGCAGCGAAGCCTCGGTGGCGGAGCAGTCGACGCGTTTCGGCGAGATCGCCGCGGAATTCGGCGGCGGACCGTTCGAATGGACCACGCGGCCGGAAGAGCGTACGCGGCTGTGGGACGCGCGGCATCATGCGGCGTTCTCGAATTTCGCCTTGCGGCCCGGCTCGATGATGATTGCCACCGATGTCTGCGTGCCGATCTCGCGGCTCGCCGAGTGCGTCACACAGACGCAGGCCGACATCGCCGCAAACGGCATCATGGCACCGATCGTTGGCCATGTCGGCGATGGCAATTTCCATCTGACAATGCTGATCGATCCGAGTGACGCCGACGAGATCGAGCGCGCCAAGGAACTCAATACGCGGCTGGTCGAGCGCGCGCTGGCGATGGATGGAACCTGCACCGGCGAGCACGGCGTCGGCCAGGGCAAGATCAAATATCTCAAGGCCGAATACGGCGCCGCGGCGCTGTCGGCCATGGCCGCCATCAAGCGGGCGCTCGACCCGCAGGGCATCATGAATCCGGGCAAGATTCTCGCGCTCGATTGAATTTCGGTCGCCAAAAACTTGCCACCAAATCGCGGCAAATAGCGTAACCTTCCGTCAATAACGACGAGATCGCGCGTGCCACCGCGCGGGAGCCTGCTTTGCAGACCACGCTGCTATCACTCGCCTTCGCGGTCATCCTGGCGCTGGTCGCTGCGCTGGTGGGGCCGTATTTTATCGACTGGGGCACCTATCGCTCGCTGTTCGAGAAAGAGGCGAGCCGGCTGACCGGCCTCGACGTGCACGTGCGCGGCGCGATCGATGCGCAGCTGCTGCCATCGCCGCGCCTGCAGCTGTACGGCATCGAGGTCGGTCCGGCTGGCGGCGATGCGCTGCGCGCCAGTTCGCTCACCATCGAGTTTGCGCTGGGGCCGCTGCTGCGCGCGGAATGGCGGGCCTCCGAAATGCGGCTGTCGGCGCCCGAAATTCATCTCGGAATTGACCGCTCGGGCGCCATCAAGGGGCCGGCCTTCGCCTTCAATTTCGATCCCGACGCGCTGTCGGTCGACCGTCTCAGCGTTGATGGCGGCAAAGTGATCCTGACCGACGCGGCCAGCGGCGCCACGGTCGCGCTCGAAAAGCTGTGGTTCAATGGCGAACTGCGTTCGCTGCTCGGTCCATTGAAAGGCGAGGGCGCCGCCACCTTCGGCGGCGAGCTTTACCCTTACCGGCTCGTCACCGGGCGCGCGAATTCTGATGGCGCGCTACGCGTCCACCTCAATGTCGACCCGGTCAACAAGCCGCTCAACATTGAAACCGACGGAATGCTGTCGCTTGTCGACGGCAAAGCGCAGTTCCAGGGTACCTGGAGCCTGGCGCGACCGGTCGGCATTGCCTCGCGCGACGCGGTCACGCAGCCCTGGCGGGTCGGCGGCAAGGTCAAGCTGACGCCGGCGTCGGCGCTGATGGAACAGGTCGATTTCCAATACGGCTCCGAGGTCGACGCGCTCAAGCTCAACGGCACCGCCGAGCTCAAATTCGGCGAGCGGCCGCGCTTCGACGGTGTTTTGTCGGCGCGTCAGATCGATTTCGACCGGCTGGCCGGGGAGGACGGCGCCCAGCACACGCCGCCGGCGGCAACGCTGCGGCGGCTTGCCGGTCTTGCCGGACAGGCGTTCCGGCCGCCGATCCCGATCCAGATCGGCATCGGCATCGATGCCGTCACGCTCGGCGGCGCCGACCTGCAAAACGTGCGCGGCGACATTTCGACGGCTTCGGGCGGTTGGACGCTGGATCGCTTCGAATTTCGCGCTCCGGGCTTCACCGACGTCCGCCTGAGCGGCCGGCTGGCGTTCGAACAGAGCGGCGCGGTGTTCACCGGCCCGGCCGAGATCAACGCCAATGACCCCAATGCTCTCGCGGCCTGGCTCGAGGGCCGCAAGGACCAGCCGCGCAGCCCGCCGCGGCCGTTGCGGATGCGCGGTGAGGTCACGCTCGGCAATGAACGGATGGCGATCGAACGGCTCAATGCGCGGTTCGACCGCGGCACGCTGAGCGGCCGTTTCGCCTATACGTTCGGGCCGGCCGACCGCGGCACGCGCATCGACGCCGATCTGAGCGCGCCGGAACTCGATATCGACGCAGCGGCCGCGTTCGCCAAAGCCCTGCTGGCCGGCTCGGATTTGGCGCGGCCCAGCGAAGCGGCGGTCGCCCTCGACATCGGCCGCGCCAGCTATGGTGGCATCGACGCCGGCAAGACGGTCGCGCGCCTGCAATATGACGCAAACGGTTTGAACATCCAGCAATTGACCATCGAGAATCTGGGCGGCGCCAATCTTGCCGCACGCGGCCAGATCGCGCTGACACCCGCGCCGAACGGCAATCTCTCGCTGGATATCGATGCCCGCGATCTGACCGGCGTCGGCGCCTTGCTCAGCCGTTACGCGCCGGACCTGTCGGCGCGGCTGGTCGGGGCGATGCCGTCGCTCGCGCCCGCCAGACTGCGCACCAGTTTGACAATTTCCGGTACCGGCTCGCCTGGCAAGGCGAGCTTTGCCGTGGCCGGCACTGCCGGGGCCTTGCGGATCAATCTCGACGGCGAGGCCAATGGCGATATAGCCGCGATCAACGCTGCCAAGCTCCAACTGCGCGGCAAGCTCGATGCCGATGATGGCCGCGTGCTGGCCTCGTTGCTGGGCCTCGACCGTGTTGCCGCGGTCGGCAAGCAGCCCGCCAGCTTGACGTTAAACGCGAATGGCCTGGCGCTCGGTCAGTTGAAGATCGATGGCCGCATCGTCGCCGGCGGGCTCGATGCGTCCACGAACGGCACGATGCAACTCGCCCCCGGACAGGACCCGCGCGCCACGCTCAAGCTGACCGTCGGGCAGGCCGATATCTCGCCGTTGCGCAACGGCGGCGCGCCGCTGCCGGTGACTGGCGCAATGAACCTGACGCTCGATGGCCAATCGCTGAGCGCCAGCGATATCGTGGGCACCATGGCCGGCTCGACAATGCGCGGAAAGCTGACGCTCGGGTTTGACGAAACCCGCAAACTCGCCGGCGAACTCGATCTGGACACCATTGACGCCACCGCGCTGCTTGGGGCGGCGCTCGGTACACCGACCGGCGCAATCGTCAGCGGTTGGGGTTGGCAGTCGGAGCCGTTCGCCGGCGGTTGGCCGGGCAATTATGACGGCTCGGTCGCGCTCAAGGCGATGCGCGCCAGCCTGACCTCCAGCCTGGTGGCGCGTGAATTCCGCGCGCAGCTTCGGATCACGCCGGATACGCTCTCGCTCGACAATGTCGCCGGCTCGGTTGCGGGCGGCGATCTGAGCGGAAACATTGCGCTGCGCCGCGCGCCCGAAGGACTTTCCGCACGCGCCACCATGACGCTCAACAATGCGGACGTCAGTTCGTTTCTGCCGTCATCGGCGCGCCCACCGCTGGCTGGGCGACTCGGCTTGCAGGTCGAGCTCGAGGGCTCCGGCCGCAGCCCGGTAGCACTGATCGGCTCGTTGCAGGGCGGCGGCAGGCTGTCACTGACCGCCGGACAATTGGCAGGGCTCGATCCGCGGGTATTTTCGGTGGTGACTCGCGCGGTCGATCAAGGCCTGGCGGTCGAAGGCGCAAAGGTCGCAAGTCTGGCGAGCAGCGCGCTCGAGAGCGGACAGCTTTTCGTGAAGCAGATCGACGGCGCCCTGGTCGTCAACGCCGGACAGATCCGCCTGAGCAATACCGCGGCGAAAGGCGAGGGCGCCGACCTTTCGGTGGGCGGCTCGTTCGACCTCACCAACGGCAAATTGGATGTGCGTCTGGTACTCACTGGCGCCGACACCGCGGCGGCCGATGCGCGACCCGATATATTCGTCGCGCTGCGCGGTCCGCTCGACGCGCCGCTCAAGAGCGTCGATGTCTCGGCGCTCACCGGCTGGCTGACGTTACGCGCGATCGACCGGCAGACCAAAAAACTGGAAGCGATCGAGGCTGCTCCGAAGCCAGAGCCGCAGTCACAGCCGAAGCCGGAGCCAAAGCCCGAGCAGCGGTCGCAGCCCGCGCCGTCATTGGTCCCGGCGACGGAACCGGCAGACGTAGCGCAGCCCGCTCCAGCGAAGCCCAAAGAGGCGGTCGCGCCACGCAGGTCGCCGCCTCTGGCCCCTGCCGCCAGGGCCGAGCAGGCGCCGGCATTGCCGCCGCCGATCAATATTCTGCCGGCGGTGACGCCGCCCAATGCGACTCAGAAAGGGCCGCCGCGCGCCGCACCCCGTCCTGCCGCGCCGGCCAATCCTTAGTGGCGCGACGTCGAAATGTGTGACGAGGACGCATGGCCCGCCGTTGCGTCGTAACCCGCAACATAATAGTCGAGGACGAACAGCCGGATCGCCGACGATAGATTGCCGCCGTCACGCTCTCGATCGATCGCGGCCACCAAGGCGGCAAGCGTGACATCGCGATGCGACGCGATGCCCTTTAACGCCTTCCAGAACGGATCTTCAATGCTGACGCTGGTTTTGTGGCCGTCAATGACGATCGAGCGTTTGACGATGCGCGCGGTCATTCGCGGTTTTCATCAGGCAGCCGGTGCCGGTCGAGATCGCGGGCGGCCTTGTCGCGGCGGGCCTTGCTCGCCTGGCGCTCGACTTTGGCCACGCCATGCGCCGCGCGCTGCGCGGTCGCGGTTTTCTCGTCGCGCCGCCGCGAGGCCTGCTTGCGCGCCCGGCGCAGATTGACGATGTCGGCCATTATTCCGGTCCGGTCATTTTTTCCGGGCGCACCCAGCGGTCAAAATCGCCGCCGCTGACAAAACCCAGGCGCACCGCTTCCTCGCGCAGCGTCGTGCCATTGGCGTGCGCCGTTTTCGCGATCTTGGTGGCCTTGTCGTAGCCGATATGCGGAGCCAGCGCGGTCACCAGCATCAGCGAACGCTCCATCAATTCCTTGATGCGCGGTTCGTTGGCCTTGATGCCGGCCACGCAATTATCGGTGAAGGAACGCGCGGCGTCGGCGAGCAGTCTGATCGACTGCAGCATGGCGTAAGCCATCACCGGTTTATAGACATTGAGCTCGAAATGGCCTTGGCTGCCGGCGGTGGTGATGGTGGTGTGATTGCCGAACACCTGGCAGCACACCATCGTCAGCGCTTCGCTCTGCGTCGGATTGACCTTGCCGGGCATGATCGATGAGCCGGCTTCGTTCTCGGGCAGCATCAGTTCGCCGAGGCCGGAGCGGGGCCCCGACCCCATCAGGCGGATATCGTTGGCGATCTTGAACAGGGCCGTGGCCGCCGCGACGATCGCGCCATGCGCGAACACATAGGCGTCGTGGCCGGCTATGTGCTCGAATTTGTTGTCGGCGCTGACAAAGGGCAGCCGGGTGATGGCGGCGACCCGCTTGGCGAAGCGGCCGGCGAACTGCTTCTTGGCGTTGAGGCCGGTGCCGACCGCGGTGCCGCCTTGCGCCAGCGGGTAAAGCTCCTTGAGGCCGAGCCGCAGGCGGCGAATGCTGGATCTGACCTGCGCCGCATAGCCGGAAAATTCCTGGCCCAGCGTGAGCGGCGTCGCGTCCATCATGTGAGTGCGGCCGATCTTGACGACGCGCGCGAATTCCGCGGATTTGCGTTGCAAGGCGTCCTGCAGATGCGCCAGCGCCGGATCGAGCAGCGTTGCGATCCCCAGTGCGGCGGCGATATGCATGGCGGTCGGGAAACTGTCGTTCGACGACTGGCTCATATTGACGTGATCGTTCGGATGCACCGGCGCGCGGTCGCCGAGCTTGCCGCCGAGCGCGACATTGGCGCGGTTGGCGATGACTTCATTGACGTTCATGTTGGTCTGCGTGCCGGAGCCGGTCTGCCAGACGACAAGCGGGAAATGATGGTCGAGCGCGCCATCGGTGATCTCGCGCGCCACCCGCACGATCGCGGTAGCCCGGCGCTTATCGAGCGAGCCGAGCTCGCGGTTCACCTCGGCGGCCGCCCATTTGACGATGCCGAGCGCGTGGATGATCGGCAGCGGCATGGTTTCCGTGCCGATGCGGAAGTTTTGCCGCGAGCGCTCGCTTTGCGCGCCCCAGTGCGCGTCGACCGCAATCTCCAGCGGACCGAATGAGTCGCTCTCGGTGCGGGTGGTTCGCGACGACGTCTTGCTGCGCGGCTTCGCCATTGCGGCTGGTCTCGTCTGTTGTGCCGCGCGTTAAAGTGCCGGAACTGGTTCTCGGCTCGCGAGGCTACTTCTTGCGGAAGCGATCGAGCCGCACGACGTCGGCACCGCCGCTCGGCTTGTCCGGCTCGGTCGGCGGCTCTGGATTGGCCGGGGTGACGGCGGGAACCGAAGTTTGACTGCGGGAGGGCATGCGCTTTTTCGGATCGGCGGTTTTTGCCTCGGCGCCGGCCACCGGGGAAGCATTGTCCTGGCCTTCACCGACCTGTTCGAATTGCAGGCCGAACTGCACTGACGGATCAAAAAAGCCGTTGATCGCCGCGAATGGAACCATGAGCCGTTCCGGAACGCCGCCGAACGACAGCCCGACATCGAAAGCTTCGTCGGTGACAGTCAAATCCCAGAACTGGTGCTGGAGGATGATGGTCATCTCCTCCGGATACTGCGCGCGCAGGCGCTGCGACAGCCGCACGCCATCGGCCTGGGTGTTGAACGTGATGTAAAAATGATGATCGCCCGGCAGGCCCTTTTTCGCAGCGTCGGTCAGCACGTTACGGACGACGCCGCGGAGGGCGTTCTGGGTCAGGAGGTCGTAACGGATCTGGTCAGCCATGCCTGGTGCCAATAATGGCGCTTAGAGGATTCGGTCGCGGATGCTAGCGCGCCTGTGGTTGAAAGCCACCCCCTCTATGGGGCGTCTTCCGCCTTGCCTGTTATATATAACGTATGAACCCGGGCGGTGGGCCCGGGTTCATAGCATGTCGCACTGGTTAGCTACGCTGCTAGAGGCCGTCCAACGTGTTGGGCGTGCCAATTCCTGTACAGGCGTCCCAGCCCTTCTTTGCCGTGACAAATGCGCCGCTCGGGCCGTTGCCGCATTGGCCGCCGACCACATCACTAAAGTTGTCGCCGCCGTAGCCTTTGTAGAGGGCTTTGTGCTGCGCGTCGCCGGAGGCGCGGAATTTCCCGGCGTTATTGGTCATGGCTGCGACCGCCGGCGAAGATAGGCTGGTGCCGCCGAACTGGAAAAAGCCGCCACTGCTGCCACAGGATCCGGCGCTGCAATAGACAGGCACGCCGGATTCTGGATCGGCATTCCAGGCGACATCGGGCACGCCGCGCATTGCGCCCACTTTAGAGTGAACGACGTTCTGGAAAGAGGGCCGTGGATAGACGCTGCTGATTCCGCCGCCGGTATCAATCCAGGCCGTCTCCTTCTGGAAGTTGCCGTTGTTAGCGCGATTAACGGTGGTGCCACCGACTGCGATTACATTCGGCGAGGTGGAGGGGTATTCGACGTCGACGCAGTTTGGCGCGCCGCTGCACTTGTGGTCACCGGTCGAGGCGAAAAATACCACCTTGCTCTTTACGAAGTGGCTGTCGAAAGCAGTCTGCCCGCCGAATTCTCCGCCGCCCCAGCTGTTGGAGACCTGACCGCCCCCGGCCGCGTGCACCAACTGAGCGGCTCGGTCCTCCGCCCTCAGCAGATCGACAAACGAATTGGAATTGGCTTCGACCAAAATGATTTTGGCGTGAGGGGCCATCGCATGAGCCCATTGGATATCCAACGCAATCTCGCCGGCCCAGTCCTGATTGCTAGGCGGCGGGGTACTCACGCCTGCGCAGGTTGTCGACGAACAATAAACGACTTTCAGATGCGGCGCGGGCAGACCGTATTGAGTAGAAAACGTCTGCAGGTCCGCGAGCGCAGTTGGATTGTGGTAAGCATCGACGATGCCGATCGCCTGACTGCCGCCGCCGGCGTTCCGCGTCACAATGTTCGGATTGCAGCCATGCGCCTGGGCAACGACCTTGTAGACGCAAGCCATCGATGCCGGCGTTTCTCCCATCGTCATTGCCGGCGACACTCCGGTGCTGCGCAGTGGCAATGCCGTCGGGCCTGTCACATTAATGGGCTTGAAAATCCTGTAGTGGGTATGGGCGCGCAGGCCGAGATCTTCCGGCCGACGGCGGCTCGATTCCGGCAGCAGAATTTCACCGACGCCGGGGATGACCCGCTCGACCGTGAGCTGGCGGCCGCCGAATAATGCGACGTCTTGCGCGATTGCCGATCCGCCAAATGCAAAGGAATAAACCAGCGCCGTGCCAAGCAGGGCGCCTTGCGATACTCGCTTCATGAGGAGTCCCCAAATTGTGATGCGCGGGGACTTTAGTCGAGCAAACCGCGACTGCCAACTTGGAAACCGAGATTCTTGCGAGGTTGTTATCCGGAATCCCCGCAGAATAGTCGGGAGTTTATTATCATTTGTCCGGGTTCTGATGGAACTTGTCGATCATCCCGCCTTGTCGGGCGTCGGTTTGACCGGGCGCCTGGGCCCCGGCGGCGTTATCGGACCATGCGTATTCAGGATTTCGTAATGGGTGCGGGCCCGAACGCCTCTGTCGCCGGGCTGGCCGCTCGTCGAGCGTGGAATGATGACGCGGTCGTTCGAATTCGGCGGCTGATCGATCGTCATATATTGCTCGGCCGCCGCCGCAGGCGAAGCGCCGGCGAGCAGGATGGCGACGATCGTGCCGTATTGGGATGTGCGCATGCTCATTCTCTGTGGCCGATTTGAATGAAAGTGGAGGCTTCTGTTGCCAGGTGCCTCCGAACCCCGCCTAACCGCTGCTAAGACGGCTAGGGCTTGTAGGCTTGGTTAGTCAAACCGCTTACGCAGCCTGAGCAACCGGAGCATAGTTGTCATTGGCAACTATGGATTTGGCCCGAAACCGGTGGAACCATGCCGAGCAAAAGTCTGTCCTTTACGCCCTCGTCGATCCTAGTTCGGCCCCGCCGAAACCCGTATTGGCGGGTCGCGGGCTTTGGTGGAGCCGCCGGGTACTGCCCCCGGGTCCGAAAGGTTTATTACGACAGCCGTTTATCGCCATAGCCGGATTGCTCCGGCGGATTGAATATAGGCGCTAAGGGTTGACGAAAGAAGAGCGCCGACCGGCCAAAACCGGGGCGATTTTCTGTCGACACTGCGGGAATTTGATGGAATCCGCGTAGTGTGAGCTGTCCGGGCGGGTTAATGGTGGCCGATGCTCCCGCCGGCAGTGTCCAGCCCCGTCAAGCAGCCCAGCCTCACCGAACTGTTCGTCGGCTTCGTCGGCGTATCGCTGTCGGGCTTCGGCGGCGCGTTGCCCTGGGCGCGGCGCATGATCGTTGAGCGCAAGCAATGGATGACGGCCGAGGAATTCAACGAGGCGTTCTCGCTGGCGCAGTTCCTGCCGGGGCCGAACGTCGTCAATTTCTCGGTGGTGTTCGGCACGCGTTTTGGCGGCGCCGCCGGCGCCGCGGTGGCGCTCGCCGGCTTGATGGGGCCGCCGGTCCTGATCGTCACCGCCATCGCGATATTTTATTCCTACTACGGTGACCTTGCCGCGCTCGGCCGTATCCTCGCCGGCATTTCGGCGGCCGCGGTCGGCTTGCTGATCGCGACGGTCGCAAAAATGGCGTGGCCGTTGTTCCGCACCGGCTCGATCATCGCGCCGGTACTTGCCGCGATCGGCTTTGTCGCCATTGCGCTGCTGCACGTCCCGCTGCCTTGGGTCATCGTGGTGCTGGCGCCGGTCAGCGTCGCCATCGCCTGGATGCGGCCATGACGCCGGGTAACGTTCTGATCGTGCTGGCGGGACATTTTGCGCTGCTGTCGCTATTCGCGATTGGCGGCGCCAATGCGGCGATCCCGGAAATGCATCGCCTTGCCGTCGACGTCATGCACTGGATGAACGACCGGCAGTTCTCCGACATGTTTGCGATGGCGCAGATTTCGCCGGGTCCAAACGTCATCATCGTGACGCTGATCGGCTACCATGTCGCCGGATTTGCCGGCGCCCTGGTGACGACCGCCGCCATGACCGTCCCGACCTGCACTCTGGCTTTCCTGATTGCACGCGTGTGGGATCGCTTCAAGGGCGCGCGCTGGCGCAAGGCGATCCAGGCCGGGCTCGTTCCGCTCAGCCTGGGATTGATGGCGGCGAGCGCGTTCGTGGTTGCCAGAGCCGCGGATCAAAGCTGGGTTGCCGTCGCCATTACCGTTGTGACCGCGGCGGTTGCCTATTTCACGCGCGTCAATCCGCTTTGGACGTTTGCGATCGCGGCTCTGATCGGGCTGGCCGGGCTGCTCTAGGGCTCCGCTTCCGACGGCGTCGCCGGCATGGCCGGCATGGCCGGCACGCGCATCGCCCAACGCGTTTTCCGCAGCCACAGGAAGATCTGCAGCGCGATCAGCAAGACCGAAAGGCTGACGAACACCGCGCTGATCGGATGCTTGAGGAAAACCAGGATGTCGCCGCGCGAGATCAGCATGGCACGGCGGAAGTTCTCCTCGAACCGCGGTCCGAGCACGAAGCCGAGCAGGATCGGCGCCGGATGGAATCCGAGCAGCAGCAGAACATAGCCGAACATGCCGATCACGAGCGTCATGGCAACCTGGAACATGTCGTTATTGGCGCCATAGACGCCGATGCAAATGAAGAACAGCGCGCTCGGATAGAGATATTTATACGGCACCGTCAGCAGCTTCACCCACAGTCCGATCATCGGCACATTGAGCAGGACCAGCAGGATATTGCCGATCCAGAAGCTCGCGATCAGGCCCCAGAAAATATCCGGATGCTCGCTGATCAGTTGCGGCCCCGGCACGATGCCCTGGATCATCAGCGCGCCGAGCAGCAGCGCCATCACGGTGTCGCCGGGAATGCCGAGGCTCATGGTCGGGATGAAGTCGCCCTGCACCGAGGAGTGGGTCGAGGCTTCCGGGCAGGCGACGCCGGCGATCATGCCGGTGCCGAATTTTTCCGGGGTGCGGGATATTTTCTTCTCGGTCGCGTAGGACACGAAAGAGGCAATGGTCGGCCCGGTCCCCGGGATCAGCGCGCACAGGCTGCCGATAAAGGTGCCGCGGATCATCGGCCAGCCGGCTTCCTTCAAATCATTGCCGCTCGGCCACATGTCGCGCATGCGCACCTTGGCGTATTGCTTCTCGATCTTGATCGGCTGATTCACGCTTTTGAGGAATTCCGCGATGCCGAACAAGCCCAGCGCCAGCGCAACAATCTCGACGCCGTCGTAAAGCTCGAGCACGCCAAAGGTCAGTCGCGGGGTGCCGGTCTCGATGTCGGCGCCGACCAGGCCGATGATGAGGCCCAGCACGGTCATCGCCACGCCCTTGAGCGGTGAGCCGCGCGCCAGCGTCGAGCCGGCCAGCAGGCCGAGCAGCATCAGCGAGCAGATTTCGGCGGGACCGAACTTGAGCGCGATGCTGACCAGAGCCGGCGCCAGAAAAATCATCTCGGTAATGCCAAACGAGGCGCCGACGAAAGACGAGATGACGGTAATGCCGAGCGCGGTGCCGCCTTTGCCTTGCTTGGTCAGCGGGTAGCCGTCGAGACAGGTCACCGCGTGCGGCGGATGGCACGGCAGATTCAACAGGATCGAGCAGATCGCGCCGCCATATTGCGCGCCGTAATAGACGCCGGCGAGCATCAGGATCGCCGCCACCGGCTTCATGCCGAAGGTCAACGGCAACAGAATCGAGATCGTGGCGACCGGTCCCATGCCGGGCAGCACGCCGACCATGTTGCCGACCAGCACGCCGACAAAGCACCAGAGCAGGTTGTGCGGCTCGAGCGCGACGCCGAAGCCGTACCAAAGATCCTGGAGTGCGGTTGCGATCATGGCTATCTCGATCCCCAGTGCAGAATGGGCATGGGAATCTTGAGCAGATAGGAAAACAGGATGACGCCGAACACCGTGACGGCGGTGGCCAGAATCAGCGCGCCCTTGACCGTCGTCTCGCGATCACCGAGCGCGGCGATGAACACGCAGGCGAACGTCGCGGGGATCATGCCGCCGTATTTGCCGAGCACGATGAAGAGGGCGGGACCGGCGAGAATGCAAAACCAGCCGCGCCATTCGCTGTGCGGGTATTTCTCGTGCTCGTCGTCGGGAGACCCTGTGCTGGCGGTGCCGGCAATCACGACCCCGAGAAAAATAAGGATGATGCCGAGGGCGAGCGGAAAATAGCCCGGCCCCATCTGGCGCAAAGTTCCAATGGCATAGTGGCGGGCGTCCTGCGCCGCGACCACTCCAAGAAGAACCATCAGCGCGCCTGCGTAATAGTCGCGCTTGACCCGGCGAAAAATCTGCAAGTTCGACCCGTGCGAATACACCACCTGACCGGCCCATCTAGCTATTGCTTCGCAGGCGCGGTCAATATCCGAATGAACACCGGATAACAGCTCATCAGCATGTGGCCGCCCAAGATTTCAGCGCGGCTTAGCCGTTTAACCGGCGCCGGCCGTCGAAATCGACAACAGAGCGGCGACCAGCAAAACGGCTTGAATGCAGAAGGCCGTAATGTTGACGTCCCATTTGGGCGCGATCACCGCAATTGGTGCTTTGAACGGCAGATAGCCGTTGTCGTCATAGGTTCGGCCACCATAGAGCGGCATCGCGAATAGAGCGGCAAAAAAGGCGACGTAAACGATCGTCGCCATCGCCGCCGCGACATAAAGCCGCTCGACCGCAAACGGCCCCGGCATCCAGATCAGCGCCAGCGCCATCACGCCGAATCCGATATAGCTCGAAATCTGCCAGACCACATGGAAGCGCGCATGCGGCGTCCACCTGGGATTGCTGGCGTGGGTCGCATTGAAGTCGGCAAGGATGGTCGCGGCGGCGTAGCCGAGGGTGACCAAGGTGAGCAGGACGCGGGCGATGAGGTTGTGATCAAGAAAGACTGACATGGCGGCACTCCCTAGGACGGAACTATATGGCACGGCAGAGGGCCGGCAACGGGTAGCGGGGGATCCGGCCACTTTCGCTAAGGGGCCTTGGCAATTGGATTTTTTTACCGGTGATATCGCGCCCCGCAGGGTTGCCCGGCGGGGGTAGTATTGCGATCTATCGAATCGGGACCGGAATAGAGCCAATGCGCCAGTATCAGGACCTGATGGAGCGGATCCTCGCCGACGGCGTGGAGAAGCACGATCGCACCGGCACCGGCACCTTGTCGGTGTTCGGCCACCAGATGCGGTTCGATCTCGGCCAGGGTTTTCCGTTGCTCACCACCAAGAAGCTGCACGTCAAGTCGATCGTGCACGAACTGCTATGGTTTCTCGCCGGCGACACCAACATCAAATATCTCAACGAGCACGGCGTGCGCATTTGGGACGAATGGGCCGACGAGCGCGGCGACCTCGGCCCGGTCTACGGCCAGCAGTGGCGCTCGTGGCCGGCGCAAGGAGACAAACCTGACGGCAAGACCATCGACCAGATCGAGAATGTGATTGCCATGATCAAGCGCAATCCGGATTCGCGCCGTCTGATCGTGACAGCATGGAACCCCGCCGACGTCGACAGGATGGCGCTGCCGCCGTGTCATTGCCTGTTCCAGTTCTATGTCGCCAATGGCGAACTGTCGTGCCAGCTATACCAGCGCTCGGCCGATGTGTTTCTCGGCGTACCCTTCAACATCGCGTCTTACGCGTTGCTCACTTTGATGGTGGCGCAAGTCACCGGTTTCAAACCCGGCGAGTTCATCCACACGTTCGGTGATGCCCACCTTTACATCAACCATCTTGAGCAAGCCCGCCTGCAGCTGTCCCGCGCGCCGCGGGCTTTGCCCGTGATGAAGCTCAATCCGGCCGTGAAGGATATCTTTGCCTTCCGTTATGAAGATTTCACGCTGGAAAACTACGACCCGCACCCGCACATCAAAGCCCAAGTGGCGGTATGACTCGCCTTATGACCGGCGAATCGAGCCTTACGATTCGGGATGCAAAGCCCGCCGACATCACGCTAATCTATTCTTTGGTGCGTGAGCTTGCCGACTATGAGCGGCTGTCCGACGAAGTCAGTGCCACGGCGGGCGACATCGCCACCGCGCTGTTTGCGCCGCAGCCGCGTCTGTTCTGTGATTTGGCCGAGTGGGACGGGAAGGCCGCCGGTTTCGCGATGTGGTTCCTCAATTTCTCTTCGTTCCGAGGCCGCCATGGCATTTATCTAGAGGATATTTTCGTGCGTCCGCCGTTCCGCGCCAAAGGCATCGGCAAGGCTTTGATGCGCGGCCTGGCGCGGCGCTGCCTCGCGCAAGGCTATGCCCGTTTCGAATGGGCCGTGCTCGACTGGAACGCGACCGCCATCGATTTCTATCGAAATATCGGTGCCAATGTGCTGGATGATTGGCGTATCTGCCGCTTGAGCGGTGACGCCTTGGCGCAATTCGCCGGCCGAGGAGCTCACTGATGCAAATCGTGCTGGTCGCCGCCATTGGCGACAACAACGTGATTGGCTATCGCGGCGCGCTGCCTTGGCGGCTCAGTTCGGACATGCAGCATTTTCGCGCACTGACCCTGAACCGGCCGCTCATCATGGGGCGAAAGACGTTCATGTCGATCGGCAAAGCGCTCGATCAGCGCACCAGTATCGTCGTCAGCCGCAACCTGAACCGCACCGCGCCCGGTGTGATGCTGGCGACCAGCGTTGACGCCGCGCTTTCGGTTGCCCGCGGTGATGCGGAAAAGCGCGGCGTCGATGAAATCATGGTGATCGGCGGCGGCGACATTTTCGCCGCGCTGATGCCGAAAGCCGATCGGCTGGAGATCACTCATGTGCACGCCTCGCCGGAAGGCGATGCCTATTTTCCACGCTTCGACGAGGGGGAGTGGCGTGAAGTATCCCGCCGCGCCCATGACGCTGGTCCGAGGGACTCTTCCGCCTTCACAATTGCTACCTATGTAAGGCGCTGAAACAGCGGCAGAACGTCACAATCCGTGGCTTCGCTGCGCGTTGTCACCCTTTGCGCGCTCGCCTATAACCCACTCAACAAAGGCGCGGCCAAGAGCGCAAAGCGGCCGCTGGGAGAGATTTCAATGCCGTGGAGTAATCAGGGCGGCGGACCGTGGGGCTCCGGGTCCCGCGGGCCCTGGGGATCGGGTCCGCAATCGCAGGGCCCGACGCCGCCCGACCTGGAAGAAATCCTGCGCCGTGGCCAGGACAAGCTGCGCGGCTTCTTGCCGGGCGGCAATCTGGGCAGCAAGGGATTTGCGCTGATCGTGCTTGGCGCGCTGGTGCTGTGGGGCTTCTCGGGCTTTTTCCGGGTCGAGCCGGATCAACTCGGCGTCGTGCTGCGCTTCGGCGCGGTGGTGCGCGAAGTGCCGCCCGGCCTCAATTACCACCTGCCGTATCCGATCGAGAGCGTGCTGACGCCGCGTGCCTTGCGCATCAACAAGATCGATATCGGCATGCGCAGCATTGAAGATTCGCGGCGCGGCAGCGGTACCCGCGATGTGCCCGAAGAGAGCCTGATGCTGACCGGCGATGAAAATATCGTCGACGTCGATTTCTCGGTGCTGTGGAAGGTCAAGCCGAACGGGGTCGGTCAATATCTCTTCAACATCCAGAACCCGGAAGGCACCGTGAAGGCTGTCGCCGAAAGCGCCATGCGCGAGGTGATCGGCCGCTCGGAAATCCAGCCGATCCTCACCGGCGCGCGCCAGGTTACCGAGAACGGCGTGCAGGAGCTCATGCAGAAGACGCTCGACCACTACAATGCCGGCATCGTCATCACGCAGGTGCAGATGCAGAAGGTCGATCCGCCGCAACAGGTGCTCGACGCCTTCCGCGACGTGCAGGCCGCCCGCATCGATTTCGAGCGCGCGCAGAACGAAGCCCAGACCTACGCCAACCGCATCGTTCCGGAAGCGCGCGGCCGCGTCGCGCAAATCACCCAGTCGGCGGAAGCCTACCGTCAGCAGACCGTGGCGGAAGCCACCGGCCAGACCTCGCGCTTCCTGCAAATTTACGAGCAGTACAAGAAGGCGCCCGACGTCACGCGCCAGCGCATGTATCTTGAGACCATGGAGCGCGTCTTTGCCGGCACCGACAAGATCATCCTCGATCCCGGCACCGGTGTCGGCACAGGCTCCGGCGTCGTGCCTTATCTGCCGCTGACCGGCCTTACCGCGTCGCCCGCTGCAGGCGGGAGCGGGACGCAACAGAGTGGAGGCCGGCCATGAAGCTCGGATTCTTCGGCGGCGTCATCCTGGTCCTCGCCCTGGCGGTGTTGCTGATCGCCTATAGCTCGCTGTTCACGGTCTATCAGACGCAACAGGCGCTGGTGGTGCGGCTCGGCAACCCGGTCCGGGTCGTCAGCGATCCCGGGCTGCATGTGAAATTGCCGTTCGTGGATTCGGTCATCGCCATCGACCGGCGCATTCTCGATCTTGAAGCGCCGGCGCAGGAGATCATCGCATCCGATCAGAAGCGGCTGGTGGTCGATGCCTTCGCGCGCTACCGCATCCGCGATCCGCTGCGCTTCTTCCAGACGCTGGGCTCGATCGCCGGCGCGAATTCGCAGCTCGCCATCCTGCTCAATTCATCGCTGCGCCGGGTGCTCGGCGAAGCGACCTTCACCCACGTCGTGCGCGATCAGCGCGCGGACTTGATGGCTCGGATCCGCGATCTGCTCGACAAGGATGCCGATGCCTACGGCATCCAAGTGGTCGATGTTCGTATCCGCCGCGCCGACCTGCCGGAGCAGAACAGCCAGGCGGTCTATCAGCGCATGCAGACCGAGCGGCAACGCGAAGCCGCCGAATTCCGCGCCCAAGGCGCCCAGCGCGGGCAGGAAATCCGCTCGCGGGCCGATCGCGACGTGACCGTGCTGGTTGCCGACGCCACCTCGAAATCCGAGCAGATCCGCGGCGAAGGCGACGCCCAGCGCAACCAGATTTTCGCCGATGCCTATAACCGCGATACTGACTTCTTCGCCTTCTACCGTTCGATGCAGGCCTACGAAAACGGACTGCGGCACAACGACACGCGGCTGGTGCTCAAGCCGAACACCAACTTCTTCCGTTATTTCAACGATCCAACGGGGAAAGGCGACACTGCGGGCGCGCCGCCGGCTGCATCGGCGACACCGGCCCCGAGCCACTGAAAGCCATAGAGCGCCGGTATGTTGGACTTTCTGGCCGCCCTTGGTCTGGTGTTCGTGATCGAGGGATTGGTGTTTGCGGCGTTCCCGGCGGCCGCCAAGAAGGCGATCGCCAGCGTGCTGGACACGCCCGACATGACGCTGCGATTGATCGGGATCGGCTCGGCCGTCGCCGGCCTCATCGTGGTCTGGCTGGTTCGCTGGTGACCGCGATTTGAACAAAATTCAGTTATCTGAATTCGGTCTCGCGCGGTAGTGATGACCGCAAGTCTTGAATCCGTGCCCAGACAAGGGCACTGTCCAGCGATCCCTTCAGGAGAATCGACGCCCATGGCGTTCACCCTATACCGCTTGGTTCAGCCGGCGCGCCGCGCCGCCGTGGTCGGTTTCGCCGTGGCGACAATGCTTTGGCCGGTGCTTGCCAGTCCGGCCATGGCCCGCGGCCCGGACGGCATCGCCGATGTCGCCGAATCGGTGATCGACGCGGTGGTGAACATCTCGACCAAGCAGACGGTTGCGGTTCAGGGCGGACAGATGCCTGAACTGCCGCCCGGCTCGCCGATGGAGAAATTTCTCGAGGACCTGCTGAAGAACCGGCGCGGGCCGAACGGCAGTCCCGGCCCCGACGCGCCCAGCCGTCGTGTCAACTCGCTCGGGTCCGGCTTCATCATCGATCCGAGCGGTCTGGTCGTGACCAATAATCACGTCATCGCCGATGCCGACGAGGTCACCGTCATCCTCAATGACGGCACCAATCTCAAGGCCGAGATCGTCGGCCGCGACAAGAAGGTCGATCTTGCGCTGCTGCGGGTCAAGAGCGACGCGCCGCTCAAGGCGGTCAAGTTCGGCGACAGCGACAAGCTGCGGCTCGGCGAATGGGTGATTGCCATCGGCAACCCGTTCAGCCTCGGCGGCACCGTCACCGCCGGCATCGTTTCGGCGCGCAACCGGGACATCAATTCCGGTCCCTACGACAACTACATCCAGACCGACGCCGCGATTAATCGCGGCAATTCGGGCGGGCCGCTGTTCAACCTCAACGGCGAAGTGATCGGGGTGAATACCGCGATCATCTCGCCCTCGGGCGGCTCGATCGGCATCGGCTTTGCGGTGCCCTCGAAAATCGTGGTCGGCGTGATCGATCAGCTCAAGCAATTCGGCGAGACCCGGCGCGGCTGGCTCGGCGTGCGCATTCAGCCGGTCACGCCGGAGATCGCGGACAGCCTGAACATCAAGCCGGTGCGCGGCGCGCTGATCGCCGGGCTCGACGACAAGGGCCCGGCCAAGCCGGCCGGCATCGAGGCCGGCGACGTCGTCGTCAGCTTCGACGGCCACGAGGTGAAGGATATGCGCGATCTGCCCCGTATCGTCGCCGACACGCCGGTCGGCAAGGACGTGCCGGTCGTGATCGTGCGCGACGGCAAGGAACAGACCAAAACCGTCAAGGTGGCGCGGCTCGAAGACAGCGATAAGCAGGCAGCGGCCGCCACCAAGAAGGACGACCCGTCCTCAGATGACAAAGGTTCGGTGAAAAAGACGCTCGGGCTCGAGCTCGCCAATCTCAATGACGAATTACGCAAGCGCTTCGGCATCCAGAACAAGATCAAGGGCGTGGTCATCACGAGCGTCGACGCGAATTCTCCGGCGGCCGAAAAGAACCTCACGGCGGGCAATGTAATCGTCTCGGTTCAGCAGCAGCCGGTGACCACCGCAGCCGACCTGCAGGCGCGGATCGAGAAGCTTAAGAAGGAAGGCAAGAAGAACGCGGTCTTCCTGCTCTCCAATGCAAACGGCGACACGACTTTCGTCGCGCTTAATTTGCAGTAATCATCGTGCGGTGGTTTAGGCCTCGACGAATTCCTCGCGACGGTAGCCCTGCGCGTAAAGCAGCGCGCTGAGGTCGCAATATTCGATCCGGGCCTGCGCGGCGGCCGCGACCTTCGGCTTGGCGTGATAGGCGACGCCGAGGCCGGCATCCGCAATCATGTCGAGGTCATTGGCGCCGTCGCCGGCCGCCAGCGTTTCCGGGGGCGCGAGCCCAAGCCGTTTGCGCAATTCGGCAAGCGCCGCGCGCTTGCTGTCGCGCCCGAAAATGGGCTCGGCGACGGTTCCGGCCAGCCGGTCACCTTGCGTCAGCAGGCGATTGCCGCGGCTTTCGTTAAAGCCGATCAGCGCCGCGACCTTGTCCGTGAACACCGTGAATCCGCCGGACACCAGGCAGGTCCAGGCGCCATTGGCGCGCATGGTCGCCACCAATGTCCGTCCCCCGGCGGTCGGCGTGATGCGCTTGGCCAGCACCGCGTCAATAGTGCCGACCGGCAGATCCCTGAGCAGCGTGACTCGCTCGCGCAATGCCGGCTCGAAGGCAATCTCGCCGCGCATGGCACGCTCGGTGATGGCGGCGATGCGGGGCTTGAGACCGGCATGGTCGGCCAATTCGTCGATGCACTCCTGGCCGATCATGGTGGAATCCATGTCGGCAACGAACAGCTTCTTGCGCCGCTTTGCCTGCGGCTGCACCACGACGTCGACGGGCGCGCCGAGCACCGCGCGCAGCCGCTCGGCCATTTCACGTTGGTCGATCGGACTATCCACGCTAAAGAGAATGTCGGCGGCGGTTGCGGCGCGGAGCCATTGCGGCGCACCGGCATCCGGCAGCAGCGCGCGCGCGCGTTCGATGGCGCGGGCATCGAGCTGGCCGTCAGGGGTTATGAGCGTCGCGACATGAGTCATGAGTCACACGATGCGAGCCCGCCCGGCCAAAATCGGGCGCATAATCTCGCGAGCGCGGTGCTTATCGCAGGGCCGACCGCGAGCGGCAAGTCGGCGCTGGCGTTGGCGCTGGCCGAGAAGCTCAACGGCGTGATCGTCAACGCGGATTCGATGCAGGTCTATCGCGATCTGCGCATCATCACGGCGCGGCCGAGCGAGGATGAGGAAACCCGCGTGCCGCATCGTCTCTATGGCCACGTCGATGCTGCCGAGAATTACTCCGTCGGCCGCTGGTGCCGCGACGTCGCCGCGGTTCTGGACGAGATCCGCGCCGGCGGACAGCGCCCCATCATCGTCGGCGGCACCGGACTTTATTTCAAGGCACTCACGGCGGGACTCGCAGCGGTGCCGCCGACCCCGGTCGAAATCCGCAACGACGTGCGCGGGCGGCTCGCCAGCGAAGGCGTCGGCGCACTCTATGCCGAATTGATGCGGGTCGATCCGCAAGCGGCGCATCGCGTCATGCCCAATGACGGCTCGCGGATCGCCCGAGCGCTTGAAGTGATGAAATCCACCGGCCGGTCGCTGGCCGATTGGCATCGTGAGGGCATGGCGCCGGTGCTCGACGCGACAACGGCGGCGAAGATTTTCCTCAAGACCGAGCGCGCCGAACTGGTGGCCCGCATCGAGACGCGCTTCGCCGCCATGCTCGACAGCGGTGCCGGCGAGGAGGTTCGCGCGCTTGCGGCCCGCAAGCTCGATCCGCTGCTGCCGGCGATGAAGGCGCATGGGGTCCCGTGGCTGATCCGGCATCTGGATGGCGAAATCACGCTGGCGGAGGCGGCCGCCGGTGCGGTGATGGACACCCGCCGCTATGCCAAGCGGCAGAACACCTGGTTTCGCAATCAGTTGCCGGACTGGCCCTGGATCGTGTCGGATGAGGCCATTATTGCTCTCGAAAAACAGCTCGAAACGGAGTAAGGTTTGTGCACGCTTGACCCGTCGGTTGGTGGCCCCTATAAAACCGGCGCAACGATAGTTCGGATAGATGTGATGATGCGCAATATTATTACCGTAGTAATAGTCTGGATGCGGCCGGGGCGGGGATAACCCGTTGACTGAGGACGCATCCGGACATGGCCCCTTGTGGGCCTTTTTTATTGCGGAAATGGCAGCGTGAAGCGGAAGGATGACAGCGATGACAAGGGAAATGACCGGCGCCGAAATGGTGATCGAGGCGCTGGCTGATCAGGGCGTAAAGCACCTGTTCGGCTATCCGGGCGGCGCCGTGCTGCCGATCTACGACGCCTTGTTTCAGCAGGATCGGGTGCGCCATATCCTGGTGCGGCACGAGCAGGGCGCCGTGCATGCCGCGGAGGGTTACGCCCGCTCGACCGGCAAGGTCGGCTGCGTGCTGGTCACGTCGGGCCCCGGCGCCACCAATGCGGTCACCGGCCTCACCGACGCGCTGATGGATTCGATCCCGATCGTCTGCATCACCGGACAGGTGCCGACGCATCTGATCGGCAATGACGCGTTCCAGGAATGCGACACGGTTGGCATCACCCGGCCCTGCACCAAGCACAATTACCTGGTGAAGCGCATCGAGGATCTGCCGCGCGCCTTGCACGAGGCGTTTCACATCGCCGCGAGCGGCCGGCCGGGTCCGGTCGTGGTCGACATCCCGAAGGACATCCAGTTCGCCAAGGGGATTTATTCCAAGCCGAAGGATTTTCCGCACAAGGGCTACAAGCCCAAGGTCAAAGGCGACATCGAGAAGATCAAGGACGCGATCGAGCTGATGGCGCAGGCCAAGCGCCCGCTGTTCTACACCGGCGGCGGCGTGATCAATTCGGGCAAGGCGGCGAGCGATCTGCTGCGCGAACTGGTCAAGCTCACCGGCTTTCCGATCACCTCGACGCTGATGGGCCTCGGCGCCTATCCGGCCGCCGATCCGCAATGGCTCGGCATGCTGGGAATGCACGGCACGCTGGAAGCCAACATGGCGATGCACGATTGCGACGTCATGGTCTGCATCGGCGCGCGCTTCGACGACCGCATCACCGGACGGCTCGACGCGTTTGCGCCGGGCTCGAAGAAGATTCACGTCGATATCGATCCGTCCTCGATCAACAAGAACGTTAAGGCCGACGTTCCGATCGTCGGCGATTGCGCGCATGTGCTGGAAGACATGGTGCGGCTCTGGCGCACCGGCGCGAAAGCGCCGGACAAGAAGGCAATCGGCGACTGGTGGAAGCAGATCGACAAATGGCGTGCGAGGAAGTCGCTGGCCTATCGTCAGTCGAACGAGGTGATCAAGCCGCAATACGCTATCGAGCGGCTCTACGCGCTGACCAAGGATCGCGACACCTACATCACCACCGAGGTCGGCCAGCATCAGATGTGGGCGGCGCAGCTTTACGGCTTCCAGGAACCGAACCGCTGGATGACCTCCGGCGGGCTCGGCACCATGGGCTACGGCCTGCCGGCGTCGGTCGGCGTCCAGCTCGCGCATCCGAAGTCGCTGGTGATCGACATTGCCGGCGAGGCCTCGGTGCAGATGACGATGCAGGAGTTCTCGACCGCGGTGCAGTACCGGCTACCGATCAAGATCTTCATCCTCAACAACAAATACATGGGAATGGTGCGCCAGTGGCAGGAACTGCTGCATGGCGGGCGTTATGCCGAAAGCTACTCGGACGCGTTGCCGGACTTCGTCAAGCTTGCCGAAGCGATGCACGGCTACGGCATCCGCTGCGACAAGCCGGGCGACCTCGATCATGCGATCAAGGAAATGATCGACGTCGACAAGCCGGTGCTGTTCGACTGCGTGGTCGATCAGAAGGAAAACTGCTTCCCGATGATCCCGTCGGGCCGCGCCCACAACGAAATGATCCTGGGTGACGCCGCCGAAAAGCTCGACGAGGCGATCACCGACAAGGGCAAGGTGATGGTGTGATATGAACGCGCAAACCTCAACCACGTCGCATTACCCGGCGGCGCCCAAGGCGCAGAAGTCGGAAAGCCACACGCTCTCGGTGCTGGTCGACAACGAGCCGGGCGTGCTGGCGCGCGTCATCGGCCTGTTCTCGGGCCGCGGCTACAATATCGAGTCGCTGACGGTGTCGGAGACCGAGCATGCCAAGCATCTGTCGCTAATTACCATCGTCACGACCGGGACGCCGATGGTGATCGAGCAGATCAAGAACCAGCTTGACCGGCTGGTGCCGATCCACCGCGTGGTCGATATGACTTTGGCCGGTGCCTCGATCGAGCGTGAACTCGCCATGGTGAAGGTCAAAGGCAAAGGCGAGAATCGCGTCGAGGCGCTGCGGCTGGCCGACGCCTTCCGCGCCCGCGTGATAGACGCCTCGACGGAAAGCTTCGTGTTCGAGATCACCGGCAAGAGCGATAAGATCGAGCAGTTCGTCGCGCTGATGCTGCCGCTCGGGCTGGTCGAGGTGGCGCGCACCGGCATCGCCGCCATCATGCGCGGCCCGGAGGCAATGTAGCTCAAGTTCCCTGGAAAATCGCAAGAAGTGCCCTTCTTTGGCTGGAACGAAAGCTTATTATTCTGATTGATTTAGTCAGAAATGGCGGTAGGCTTCCCTACGGTCGCACCTCTGTCATGTCCGACCGCTACGAATCAAGGCAAGGAGACCGATCATGATGCACTCTTACGCTTTCGCGCTCGACACGGTTCGCAGGTCCAGATATCCGGCGCGCCCAGCGGCAGTTGACAGGCTGGCTCACGCGCGCAGCGTGGCGGTTCCGGCGGCCGCTCCACCACCCCTCGAACTGGATCGTGCCACGGCGCTGACTTTGGTCGATGCCGGATACATGCCGCTGCAACGTTACGTCGAGCTTTTCGACGAGCGATTGGTCACGCCGCCTTATAACGAGTTGAATTTCGGCGAAGGCGACGTCTGAACCCTGGCCCTATTCCTGTTGCGTCAGGGTCGCGCGCTCGATAAGCCGGTCCCGCGGTTGGGGACTTTCTATGCTGTCGTTGCGCGCCAAATACGCCCTGAAAGCCATGATTTCCTTGGCTGCCCACCAAGGCAGCGAGCCGCTCTCGGTCACCGACGTCGCATTGCGCACCAATGTGCCGCGGCCGTTCCTCGAGCAGATCTTGTCGGACCTCAAGCGTCGCAATCTGCTGATCAGCAGGCGCGGCAAGCAGGGCGGCTTTCTTCTGGCGCGCAAGCCGCAGGACATCAGCTTCGCCGACATTATCCGTCACGTTGACGGTCCGCTGGCCTTGGCCCCTTGCGCCAGCCGCACCGCGTACCGCCCGTGCCCGGAATGCCGTGACGTGAAAACCTGCGAATTGCGCCGCACCTTCATCGCCGCGCGTGACGCCACCGCGGCGGTTCTCGAGCATACCAACCTGGCCGACGCGCTCGCGGGCAGGATAACAAGAGGGCGCAGGATGGCCCCGATCAAATTGATCGATTAGTCCGCCATGCGGCAGCGAAGCACTTGAAAACAAGGGCTGTTTCGGGCTTGTCCGTTGGCCGCAAGCGCCCTAGAAGCATCTGCGACAAATCCCGGGGGCCGGGGTAAATCATCCAAAGCGAGCGTCCACGAAAGGACGCCCAATAAGGGACAGTGCCATGCGTGTTTATTACGACCGGGACGCCGATCTCAATCTCATCAAGGGCAAGAAAGTCGCCGTCATCGGCTATGGCAGCCAGGGCCACGCCCATGCGCTCAATCTGCGCGACAGCGGCGTCAAGGATGTCGCGGTGGCGCTGCGCAAGGGCTCGCAGGGCGTCAAGAAGGCGGAGGGCGAGAAGCTCAAGGTGATGGACGTCGCCGAAGCCGCCAAATGGGCCGATGTCATGATGATGCTGACGCCCGACGAATTGCAGGGCGACATTTATCGCGACCACCTCGCCAAGAACATGAAGGAGGGCGCGGCGCTGATGTTCGCGCACGGCCTCAACGTGCATTTCAATCTGATCGAGCCGCGGCCCGATCTTGACGTGCTGATGATCGCGCCGAAGGGCCCGGGCCATACCGTGCGCTCGGAATATCTGCGCGGCGCCGGCGTGCCGTGCCTGGTTGCGATCCACAAGGATGCGTCCGGCAATGCGCATGACCTCGGGCTGTCTTACGCTTCGGCGATCGGCGGCGGCCGCGCCGGGATCATCGAAACGACCTTCAAGGAAGAATGCGAGACCGATCTGTTCGGCGAGCAGACCGTGCTGTGCGGCGGCCTCGTCGAGTTGATCAAGGCCGGATATGAAACGCTGTGCGAAGCCGGCTATGCGCCGGAAATGGCCTATTTTGAGTGCCTGCACGAGGTGAAGCTGATCGTCGACCTCATCTATGAGGGCGGCATCGCCAATATGAACTACTCGATCTCCAACACCGCCGAATACGGCGAATACGTCTCCGGCCCGCGCATCATCACCAAAGAGACCAAGGCCGAGATGAAGCGCGTTCTCGACGATATCCAGTCCGGCAAGTTCACGCGCGACTGGATGCTGGAGAACAAGGTCAACCAGACCTCGTTCAAGGCAACGCGCGCCAAGCTCGCCGAACACTCGATCGAGCAGGTCGGCGCCAAGCTGCGCGAGATGATGCCGTGGATCAAGCAGCGCGCGCTGGTCGACAAGACCAAGAACTGATCCGTCCATGCGGCTGATGGCAATCACTGCGGCCGCCCTTCTTGGGGCGACCGCTCTTGCTTTCGCCGGCGATCAAAGCGAGCCCAATCAAGAATGCGGCGTCTCGACCTACGAGATGGTCGAATGTCTCAGCGCCAAGACGGCCTATTGGGACAAGAAAATGAACGGCGTCTATCAGGGCGCCCTGAAAGATGCGCAGCCAAAGCAGAGAGAGCAATTGCGCAAGGCGCAGCGGCTGTGGGTGCAGTATCGCGACGCCAACTGCCTGTATTTCGATCTTGGCGAAGGCACGATCGCGCGCATCGAGGCCGCCGACTGCATGTACCGGATGACGAAAACCCGCGCCGAGGAGCTTGGCGGCAACGACGCGCCTGCGGCCGACAAACCCGCCAAGTAACGCATCAGGGCTTTCTGATCTGATCCCACAGCCATTTGGCGACTTCGGCCGGCGACCCCTGCGCGCCGCCGGTCGCCGCGCGCAGATTCGCCTCGCGCATTGCGGTGACGTCGACCGCGTCGATCAGAGGCGTAAGCGCGGCGCGCAGGCCAGCGTCATTGGCACGCTTGGGCGACAGAAGCAGAATCGCATCATAAGGCGGGATCGCCTGCTTCGGATCATCGAGCACGACGAGATCGTATTGCGCGATTTGGCCGTCGCTCGAATAGGCCGAGATCACGTCGACGTCGCCATTGCCCGCGGCGGGATACATGAACTCCGCCTGCATGGTGCGCTGGCTGCGGAAATTGAGTCCGTAGCTGTCGCGCAAGGCGCGCCATTCCGGCCGCGAGAAGAATTCATAATCGCCGGCGACGACCAGTTGTGGGGCATGCGCCGCAAGGTCGGAGATCGAGCGAATGCCGAGCTCTTTCGCTTTCTTGCGGGACATGGCCAGCGCATAGGCGTTCTCGAAGCCGAGGCCGCCCAGCACGGTGATGCCGCGCTCGCGCTTGAGCCATTGTCCGACCTCATCCATCACCTCGCGGCGCGGCTTCACGTCGCCGTGGTGCATCTGGTTGGCCCAGATCGTGCCGGAATAATCGACATAGGCGTCAATGTCGCCGGACGAAAGCGCGTCGAAGGCGATGCTGGAGCCGAGGCCAGGACGTTGCGAAGCGGAGAAGCCATTGGCCTCCAGGCGCTGCTGGATTAGGGACGCCAGCACGTATTGTTCGGCAAACGGCTTGGCGCCGATGACATAGGTTGTGCGCCCGCCGGCATATCCCGGCAAGAACGCCGCCAGCACAAGCAGTGCGAGGCCGGCGCCGCCGGCGAGGACGGATGCTTTGCTGTGCGAAGCCACGCCGCGTTCCATCAGCCCGAGCAGATTGTCGACGACCAGTGCCAGCACGGCCGCAGCGACACAGCCGAACAGCACGAACACCCAGTTCTGCGTCTGCAGGCCGGCGAAAATGTAATTGCCGAGGCTGGCCTGGCCGATCGGTGTCGACAACGTCGCGGTGCCGATCACCCACACCGCGGAAATGCGGATCCCGGCCATGATCATCGGCATGGCAAGCGGCAACTCGATGCACCAGAGTATTTGCCATTGGGTGAGCGCGAGGGCGCGGCCGGAGTCGCGCAGGTCGGCGCTAACCGCCAGAAGCCCGGTCACGGTATTGCGCAGCAGCGGCAGCATGGAATAAAGCGCCAGCGCCAGCACCGCCGGCAGGAAGCCGAGCGCCGAAAAGCCCTTGCCGAAGGCGCGCTCCGACAGGGCGGCGAGCGCGAGCAACAGCGGATAAAACAGCGTCAGCAGCGCAATTCCCGGGATGGTCTGGACGACGCTCGCCGCACCCAGCAGCGTGTTGCGCAAGGCCGGCCGCCGCGCCGAAAAAACCGCCAGCGGCAGGCTCACGGTCAGGCCGATCAGCATGGCGGTCAGGCTGACCTGGACATGGCTGCCGAGATAATCCGGCAGGCGCTCAAGCGCATCGGCGAAACGAGGATCGAGCATGCGCGATGATGGCACGCGGCGGTGACGCGCGGTATGGCATTATGCGCGCTTGCGCAGGCCCGCCAAGCCGGTAGTTTGCGGCTCGTTCAACGCGGACCGGGTTAAAACCGGTGGTGGGAGTGGCGCAGTGGCGGCGGCGATTGGCCTCAGCAATGTCGATGTCGCATTCCATCTCGCCGATGGCGGCACCTTCCGCGCGGTCGAGGCCGCGAACCTCACCGTTGAAGACGGCGAATTCGTCGCCATTGTCGGGCCGACCGGTTGCGGCAAGTCGACGCTGCTTAATATCGCCGCCGGCCTGATCGCGCCGGCCGCGGGCAAGGTGGCGGTGTTCGGTTCGGCGCTGTCCGCGCTCAATCGGCAGGCCGGCTATCTGTTCCAGGCCGATGCGCTGTTTCCCTGGAAAACCGCGCTCGAGAATGTCGCCATCGGCCTGGAAACCGCAGGGGTTGCGCGCGAGGAGGCGAGGACGCGCGCCAAAACCTGGCTGACGCGCGTCGGCCTTGGCTCGTTTGGCGGCCGCTATCCGCACATGCTGTCCGGTGGACAGCGAAAGCGCGTTGGCCTGGCCCAGGTGCTGATCCGCGACCCCAAAATCCTTTTGATGGACGAGCCGTTCGGCCCGCTCGATGCCCAGACCAGGCAGATCATGGGCAACCTGCTGCTCGATCTCTGGAGCGCGGATCGCAAGGCGGTGCTGTTCGTCACGCACGATCTCGAAGAAGCGATCGCGCTGTCGGATCGCGTCGTCATCATGTCGGCGGGGCCGGCATCCCACATTATCGGCAATTGGCGGGTGCCGCTGGCGCGACCACGCGACATCGCCGAAATCAAACTTGACCAGGCGTTCCACGCCTTGCATCGAGAAATCTGGCAGGCGCTCAAGGACGAAGTCATCAAGGGCTACATGCAGACGGGGGGTGGCTGATGCCGCGCACCAACCTGATCGTCTTGCAGATACTGGTCGCGGTGGTCGCGGTTGGCCTCTGGTATTTGCTCAGCACCTATCGCGTGTTCGGCTATATGCTGTTGCCGCCGTTTTTCTTTTCCAATCCGGTCGACGTCGCCAAGCAGATTGTCGAATGGTTCGCCAGCGGCGTGATCTGGAAGCATTTGTGGGTGACTTTGATCGAATCGATCCTGGCTTTCGTGTCCGGTTCGATCGGCGGCGTCCTGGTCGGCTTCTGGTTCGCGCTGCAGCCGCGCACCGCCGCGGTGTTTGATCCTTACGTCAAGATGGTCAACTCGCTGCCGCGCGTTGTGCTGGCGCCGATCTTCACGCTGTGGCTCGGGCTCGGGATCTGGTCGAAGGTCGCGCTCGGCTTCACGCTGGTGTTCTTCATCGTGTTCTTCAACGTCTATCAGGGCGTCAAGGAAGTCAGCCCGACGGTGCTGGCCAATGCGCGCATGCTCGGCATGAACAAGCGGCAATTGATGCGTCACGTCTATTGGCCCTCCGCGATGTCGTGGATGTTCTCCTCGCTGCACACCTCGGTCGGCTTTGCGGTAGTTGGAGCGGTGGTCGGCGAATATCTCGGCGCCGCCGCCGGGCTCGGCTACCTGATCCAGCAGGCCGACGGCGTGTTCGACGCCGCCGGGGTGTTCGCCGGCATGTTCGTGCTGGCCGCATTTGTCCTGGTTATCGACGCCGCGGTAAGCGTGGTCGAGCGGCGGCTGCTGGTATGGCGGCCGGCGCCCAGCGAGGCCCGCCCCTAGGCAGGGCTCGGCCGCTGCCTTATCTTGCCCGGCGAACACGGCCCAGGGTTCCACGCGGCCGCGACAATTCAAGGAGGATGTCATGGTGACCATGTTCCGCAGGCTGGCGATCGCGCTGGCGGCACTCGTGCTTTCATCGGGCTTCGCGCTGGCGCAGACCAAGATCACACTCGCGGTCGGCGGTGCGTCCTGCCTCTGCTATTTGCCGACCATGCTGGCGAAGCAGCTTGGCGAGTTCGAGAAGGCCGGGCTCACCGTCGAGGTGGTCGATTTCAAGGGCGGCTCGGAGTCGCTCAAGGCCGTGATCGGCGGCAGCGCTGACGTGGTGTCCGGCTATTTCGACCACTGCGTCAATCTCGCCGCCAAGGGCCAGCATCTGCAGGCCTTCGTGGTCTATGACCGGTATCCGGGCTTCGCGCTGGTGGTGTCGCCAAAGCACGCCAGCGAGATCAAATCGATCAAGGACCTCGCCAACAAGAAGGTCGGCGTCAGCGCGCCCGGATCCTCGACCGATTTCTTCCTCAAATACATCCTGAGCAAGAACGGCGTCGATGCTAACTCAGTCGGCGTCATCGGCGTCGGCCTCGGCGCCACCGCCGTCGCCGCGATGGAGCAGGGCACCATCGATGCGGCGATCATGCTCGATCCGGCGGTCACCATCCTGCAAGGCCAGGACAAGAACCTCACAATCCTCAGCGATACGCGCAGCCAGAAGGACACGCTCAGCGTATTCGGCGGCGAATATCCCGGCGGCGCGCTTTACACCCGCGCCGACTGGATCGCCGGCCACGAAAAAGAAGTGCAGGGCATGACCAATGCCATCATCGCGACGCTGAAATGGATGCGCACGCACAACGCCGAGGAGATCGCCGACAAGATGCCGCCGGAGCTGGTCGGCAAGGACAAGGCGCTCTACGTCACCGCACTCAAGAATACGCTGGCGATGTACTCGGAAACCGGCCGCATGGATCCGAAAGGCGCGCAGGCCGTGCTCGACGTATTCTCGCAGTCGTCGCCCGACGTGAAGAAGGCCAATATCGATCTGTCGAAAACCTATACCAACAAATATGTCGAGGCGGCCGGCAAGGGCATGTGATAGCGGCCGCTGTTACAACAAAACCGTCATGCCCCGCGAAAGCGGGGCATCCAGTATTGGTAAGCCTATCGATTCCATATCGAACCCGTTGTTGACTGGATCGCCCGCTTTCGCGGGCGATGGCGTTTGGGACACATGAACCTGCTGTCGATCCAGTCGCACGTCGCCTATGGCCATGTCGGCAATGCCGCCGCCGTATTCCCATTGCAGCGGCTCGGCGTCGAGGTCTGGCCGATCCACACCGTGCAATTCTCCAATCATACCGGCTATGGACAATGGACCGGCCGGGTCTTTGACGGCGGCATGATCGGCGAGCTCGTCAAGGGGATCGACGCCCGCGGCGTGCTTGGCGAATGTGACGGCGTGCTTTCTGGTTATGTCGGCTCGGCCGAGATCGGCGCCGCCATTCTCGACGCCGTGGCGGAGGTCAAGATCGCCAATCCGGCGGCGCGCTATTGCTGCGACCCGGTGATCGGCGATGTCGGTCGCGGCATATTCGTGCGCCACGGCGTGCCCGAATTCTTCAAGACCAAGGCCGTGCCGGCTGCGGACGTCATCACGCCCAACCAGTTCGAGCTCGATCACCTGACCGGCGGCGAGAGCCGCACGCTGGCGCAGGCTTTTGCCGCGATCGACGCGTTGCACGCGCTGGGGCCGGGCGTCGTCATGGTGACGTCGCTGCAAACCGACGACACGCCGGACGATGCGATCGACCTCATCGCGTCGGGCAAGACCGACCGTTTTTGCGTCCGCACCCCGAAGCTGCCGATCAGCGTCAATGGCGCCGGCGATGCCATTGCTGCGCTGTTTTTCGCGCATTACCTGCGCGATGGCGACATTGGCAACGCGCTGTCGCTCGCCGCGTCGTCGATCTTCGGTGTGCTGTCGAAGACCGCGGAAGTAGGATCGCGCGAAATTGTGCTGGTGGCGGCGCAGGATGAGTTCGTCAAGCCGAGCCGGGTCTTTGCCGCCGAGCGGCTCGGCGCCGAAGTGTGAGGGAGGGCAGCAGCCATGCGAAGGCGTTTCGTCACGCTCGATGTCTTCACGCTCAAACGTTTCAGCGGCAATCCGCTGGCCGTCGTGTTCGAGCCGGACGGGCTCGACACCGCCGCGATGCAGACGATCGCGCGGGAATTCAACTATCCCGAGACCGTGTTTGTCTTACCGCCCGATGACCCGGCGCGCCGTGCCAGGCTGCGCATCTTCACGCCCGCCAACGAATTGCCGTTCGCCGGCCATCCGACGGTCGGTACCGCGGTGGCTCTCGCACGCACCTCCGGCGGCAAGAGCCAATCTTTCATCGTCGCAGAAAAGGTCGGCCCGGTGCCGTGCGAGGTCACGATGCGCGACGCCGACAGTGGCGAGGCGACGTTCACCTTGCCGCAGCTTCCGGCCGAAAGCGGCACGGTTGCGGAGCCCGGCGCGATGGCGGCCGCGCTCGGCCTCGATCCGGCCGATATTGGCGGCGATCTGACCGCGGGCCGCTGGTCGGCTGGCGTCGCTTTCGTCTTGTTGCCGATCAAGAGCCTCGCCGCCATGGCAAAGGCGCAGCCTGATCCGGCGCGCTTCGACAGCACCTTCGGCGCAGGCGGGCCGGGGAGAGCCTATTTGTTCTGCCGCGAAACCAGCGATCAAGGCAGCGATTTCCACGCTCGGATGTTCGCGCCCGCTATGGGCATTCCGGAGGATCCGGCGACCGGTTCTGCTGCCGCGGCGTTCGCCGGCCTGATCGCCGCGCAGGCACGGCTCGGCGACGGCAGTCATCGATTTCGCATCGAGCAGGGCTACGAGATGGGCCGCCCGAGCCAGATCGATCTGACGCTGACGATCGCCGGCGGCAAATTGACCAAGGGCACGATCGGCGGCGGCGCGGTCGTTACCTGCGAAGGCACGATCGAGGCATGAACGCCGGCGTGACCCATGTCGAGGGGCTCGATTTCCGGTTTGTGCCGGGATCCTGGGCCTTCGCCGACGAACGCCGGGCCAAGATCGACGCGCATTTTACCGCCGCTCAGCGCGCCAATCCGCGGCTGTGGAACGGCCGGGTCTTGATCCTGCATGAGCAGCATATCGTCTCACAAATATTCCACGGCGCGTTTCTG
>Ga0265313_10000512_pt1 | contig 40630 bp, 36 predicted proteins | sample 4123metaG_FD_203122 | JGI IMG/M metagenome (GOLD analysis project Ga0265313, IMG submission 203122) | Rhizosphere microbial communities from Carex aquatilis grown in University of Washington, Seatle, WA, United States - 4-1-23 metaG | ecosystem: Host-associated > Plants > Roots > Rhizosphere >... | reverse complement strand
GCCGGCGTAGTCGCAGATGTTGCTGGCGGCGCTGTGCCTGTCGCCGGTTTGGCAGGCAGAGGCGGCTTGCTGGTGTCAGCCAATTTTTGCGCGGTCGCTGCAATCGCTGCGGCTTGCGCCGACGAAACGGCGGCAGCAGGCTTGACCTCGGTCGCACTGGCCGTCTTGACCGGAGGCGTTGCTGTCGGTGTCGACGTCAGCGCCGTCGGAGTTGGCTTGGCTGTGCCCGGCGGATGATAGGCTTCGGCGTCGGTCTTGGGCGCGAGCACGTCGACGACAATCCTGTTGCCGTCGCGAAAATCATGAAAGCCCGAAGCGGAATCGGTATCGAATTCGATTACGGTTCCGCGGCCATCGAGCCGCCAGCTTGCATTCTTCACCCAGGGCGGCGCGAACCGCTCGATCGTGGACAAATCGGGACGTACCTGCGCCTCGAAGCGGATCCCGAGTTTTCCGGCACCGGGAAACACCGCATAGGAAACATTGCGCGGCCAGTCGAAGACCAGACGCGTGAAGTTCTGATAGGCGCCGGAGCGAACTTTCAATTCCGGCAGCTTTGACGGATCGACGATCGTCGGCGCGGGCGGCGGTGGTGGCGCCAGATCGGGTGGCGTTCCTGCGAAGCTTTGCGGAACAAGGTCGATCGCGACATGATTGGCCGATGCGCTCGCGTGAATGCGCACGGCCTGAGACAACGCGAAGCGGAATGTCTTGCCGTCGGGATCGGCGCGGCCGCTGCCTGCATAAGCGGAGAGATTTGCTGCGAGAGCAGCGGCATCCAGAGTCGTCCTGCGATCGAAGCTGATCGTCAGCACGCCGCCGGTGACCGTCGCGGTCGCATGCGCAGCCGGCGCGAAGGTGAAGAGCAGGCGGGCATAGCCGCCGTCGTTGCTGACGCTCACGATATCGGCGCCGAACGACGGAGCAGCCGCGAACGCGAGTCCGCAGAGCGCCGAGACGAGGCGGAAAAGAAAGGCGCGGACGGCTCTATTCGGCATGGACATCCCTTGTCCTGTCCATTGTGGCCGGTGCGGTCTTAACCTTCCGTAAACCGTATGAATCCGGTCTTTTCCGCACTTTGTCCTAGCCACCCGTCGCGTTCGCCGGGGTCAGCGCGGCAGGCGGGCCGCTGGCTGGTGCCGGAGCGGTCGAAACCGGTTTTGCCACGGGCGCCGTGGCCGGAGTCGGAGCGACCGGCTTGGACGGCGGCGTTGCAGCGGCGGCGGCGACCGGCTTGGCAGGCGGCGCGATACTGGGAGTCGCCGTGGCAGTCGAAGGCTTGGCCGGTAACGCCGTGCCCGGCGCAGGTGCGGTGGCTGTCGCGGCCGGCGGAGTCGTGGCCGCAGTCGCTGGCTTGGCGGGAGCAAGTTTGCGCGCCACAGGTTTACGCGGTTTCGGCGGCGGCGCGGCGACAGCCGGTTTCGCGGGTGTTGCCGCCGGCGTCGCTGCTGCGGGAGGTGTGGCGGGGGCTGGCGTCACCTGAACAGGGGGTACGGTCGCTGGCGGAGGCGTGAGCGCCGCTGTCTGCAACGGCGCAGCGGTCGGTGGCGTGGCCGAAGCTGTCGTCGCTCCGGGCGCGGGCGCGGCCGGCGTCGTCATCGTCGCGGGTGTCAGCGCCGCAGTGGACGGACAATCGGTGGACGCCGGCGCGTCAGGCAGTTTCAACAGCGCGGCCAACTTGACCGTCAATCTCTGCGCGGCTTCTGAGTTCATCGCCGCAAGCACCGGCGCAAGCACGTCCGACTTCATGTCCTTGGCGACGGGGATCAGGACTTCGTCGGCCAGCGTGTCGAAGATTCGCGCAGCGTCTTTCGGCTTCATCGCCGAATACGTCTTCACGAGAGAGGCGATCTGCTTGTCTTGCGCCGCGTCGCGCTGCGCAAGCAGGCCTTGAATCTGCGTCTGCAACGCCTTCAAAGCCGCGATCTTCTGATCGACGCGACCTTCGCCGGCATTCAGAATGTTCTCGCGCATGTTCAAGGCCCGCTCACGGGCATCGAGTTCGGTGCGGCGGCGCGTAAGACTGGTCAGAACATCGACCTCAGCCGCGCTGGCGGACGTGCCGCCATCTGCCGCAAAATCGGGACCAGTATGGCTTGCGCCCGAATCGCTAGGCGCAAGACCGGTATTGTCCGGTGCGTCCGAATTGGCTGCGGGCGCTTGCGCGGCGCGCGCGAGATCGACGCCCTTGATTGCAAGAACGGCGACACCGACGGCCACAACGACCGGCAGCAGGCGAAAATACCGGCGCAAACGATTCATCGTACCGCTCTCAGGGAATCCAGGCGGCCCATGATGCTGCCGGACGGAAGGTTGGAATTGGGTTTGGCCGGTGCGCGCGTTGCGGCCTGTTGCGTCGCGGCACGGTCAAAACGTTCGGCGATGCGTTCGCCTGACGCCGTCAGGAGCGAGAGCTCGTCGATTGTCGAGCGCGCACGCGCCAGACGATCGTCGAGCGTCTCTGCGGCGCCGGTGGCCGTTGCCTTCAGCGCGCGCATGGACGCGCCCGCATTGGTGATGGCCGTGTTCAGCTCGCCTATGATTCCCTTCAGGCCCGCCTGGTCGCGCCGCACAGCCGAAAGACGGCGTTCCAGCACGATGCAATAGACAAGCGTGACGGCCAGAAGGCCCATCAAAGCGATCTCGACGATCATGCCGATGTTCATGACATTCTCCTTTAGAGCGCGCGCGAAGCGTCGGTGCGTTCGACGGCTTCGTCGATGCGCACGGCGACCGATGCGCCGACACGGCCCATCCGTCCGGTAAGCAGCGGCACGCCGCGGCAGCGCATTTCGATTTTGGAATCGGGCGAAGCGTTCAGCATGATGGTCTGGCCGACTTCCAGGTTCATGATCTTGTTGAGCGGCATGGTCAGTTCGTCGAGGATCGCGTCGATCTCGACGCTGGTGGACCAAAGTTCGGTCGCCAGATGGCTTTCCCAGATCGAATCGCGGCCGAACTTTTCACCCATGAACTGCTGCAGCAGCAGCTTGCGGATCGGCTCAAGCGTCGCATAGGGCAGCAGCAATTCCGTGCGTCCGCCACGGTCTTCCATGTCGATGCGCAGCTTGACGAGAATGGCGGCGTTGGCCGGACGTGCGATGGCGGCGAAACGCGGATTGGTCTCGAGGCGGTCGAGCGAGAAGTTGACCGGCGCGAGCGGCTCGAAAGCGGCGCACATGTCCTGCAGGATGACTTCGATCATGCGCTGGACGAGCGTGCGTTCGATGGTGGTGTAGGGCCGGCCTTCGATGCGCATGGCCGACGAACCGCGGCGTCCGCCCAGAAGCACGTCGACGATCGAATAAATCAGGTTCGAATCGACCGTGAACAGGCCGTAATTGTCGAGCTCTTCGGCGCGAAAGACGGCGAGAATGGCCGGCAGGGGGATAGAATTCAGATAATCGCCGAAGCGGATGGATGTGATGCTGTCCAGGCTGACTTCGACATTGTCCGACGTGAAATTGCGCAAGGACGTCGTCATCAGCCGCACGAGGCGGTCGAAGACGATCTCGAGCATCGGCAGACGCTCATAGGAAACCAGCGCCGAGTTGATGATGGCCCGGACGCCGGACTTGTCCTGCAACTGATCGTTGTTGACGTCGAAGCCGAGGAGGGAGTCGATTTCCTCCTGGTTGAGGATGCGCTCCGCCGAGCCGCCCGTCGTGGCGCTCGGTTGAATCGTCTCTGCGACCGGCGCGTCGGTATTTTCCGGTGCGGCTTCGTCGGCTGCTGGAGCTTCCGTCGTTTCGTCGGCCATGTCGGCTTCCTTACTGTACGATCATTTGCTTGAGCAGGACGTCGCGCACGCGGTACGGCGCTGCCGCGACGTTGATGCGGCGCAACAGCTCTTCTTTGAGGCGCACGACGCCGGCCGATCCCTTCAGATCGTCCATGCGCAATTCGCGCAGATAGCCCTGGAACTGGTCGACGATGCGTGGTTGCAGCGCGACCAGGCCGGCTTTTTCTTCCGGAGAATCCAGCTCGAGCGAGACGGAAAGCTTGAGATAGGCGGGTGTCGAATCCGCGCTCTGGATATTCACGATGATGTCGGGGACGTCGTAGAAAGTAATGTTGGGCGGCGTGACAGGAAGCTGATCGTGCGTGCCGGCTGCAGCCATCTGCGCCTTCTTGGCGCTCGAGCCCATGAAGAAGAAGTAGTAGCTGCCGCCGCCGATCAGCACGAGCAGCACAAGAAGCCCGCCGCCGGCCATGATCAGAAGCTTCTTGTTGCCGAGAAGTTTCTTAACAAAACCTTGCTTTGCGGCATCGCCATCGGCTCCGGCTTCGCCTTCCTTCTTGTCGGCGTCGTCTTCCGGCGCTTCCTGCTTGTCGTTCTTGGCCACGCGTGGATGCCCTTCACGAGAAATCTCAAGCGCGAAATTAGGCGGACGTGGTTAAGGACTGGTTCAAATTAGCCGTCCGAAATCGCCCAAGCGGAAATTCTTGCCGGGCAGTTTGGTGTTGCGCGCGCCGCGCTCCGCCGAAAAAGGCCCGCTTTTCCTCGCTTTTGCGCTGGCACGGCGGCTGCACCGTTTGCGGCGGACCAGAAAGGTTCGAAGGCCCCAAATGGACACGACGCTACTCATCAGTCTTTCGCAGCAGATCGCCTCGGCGACGTCCATGGACGTCATCGCCAACAATCTCGCGAACGCTTCGACGCCCGGCTTTCAACGCGACGAGCCGACGTTCCAGGAATATGTGGTGAGCGTTGATCCCGTTGAGGGCCAGGTCGGCCCACAGCAGCTCAGCTACGTCAAAGACATGGGCATGATCCGCGACCTCAGCGAAGGCCGCCTGGAAGCGACGGGCGCAACCTACGACATGGCGATCCACGGCTCCGGCTATTTCGTGGTGCAGACCGCGAACGGCGATCGCTACACGCGCAACGGCCATTTCGGGCTCGATGCGTCTGGCCAGATCGTCACCAGCAGCGGTGACCCGGTTCAGGGCGATGGCGGTGCGATCACGGTCACGCCGGACGACGGCGATGTCAGCATCGCGCAGGACGGGACTGTCAGCGGCAAGAACGGCCAGATCGGCCGCATCCGCGTCGTCGACTTTGCAAACCCTCGCCTCCTCGTGAAGGAAGGCGGCAGTCTCTATTCGACCGATCAGTCTCCAATAACCGCCGATAACTTCAAGCTCGAAAAGGGAATGCTGGAAGCATCGAACGTCCAGCCGGTGATCGAGATTTCACACATGATCGAAGTCATGCGCGCCTACCAGGCGACGGCGAGCCTGACCCAGACCCAGGAAGATCTAGACCGTGAAGCCATTCAGCATCTCGGCGGAACGCCGGCATAAGGAGTCCCAGACATGCGTGCCCTCTCTATCGCTTCTACCGGAATGCAGGCGCAGCAGACGAACGTCGAAGTGATCGCCAATAATCTGGCGAACATGAACACGACCGGCTTCAAGGAACAGCGCGCGGAGTTCGCGGACCTGCTGTACCAGAACGTCTCGACGCCCGGTTCAAATTCATCGGACACCGGCACGGTGCTTCCCAGCGGCATCCAGCTCGGCGCGGGCGTGCGCACCGCGGCCGTCTACCGTGTCACGACGCAGGGCGACGCCAAGCAGACGTCGAACCCATACGACATGATGATCAGCGGACCGGGCTTCTTCCAGGTCCAGCAGCCGGACGGCACCAACGCCTACACGCGCGCCGGAAATTTTGGCCTGTCGCCAGAAGGTCAGCTCGTCACCGACCAGGGCTATACGGTGACGCCGGGAATCGCCATTCCGGCCAATGCCCTGTCCGTCGCAGTCAACGCGCAAGGCCAGGTCTCTGCGACCGTGCCCGGCCAGTCGGCCCCGCAGGTCATCGGGACGCTGCAATTGACCCGCTTCGCCAATGAGGCGGGACTGCAGCCGGTCGGAGACAACCTTTACCTCGAGACACCGGCTTCCGGCTCGCCGCAATCGGGCGTCCCCGGCGCTGCCGGCTACGGCACGATCCAGCAGGGGTTCCTCGAAACCTCGAACGTCAACGCGGTCGAGGAAATCACGTCGCTCATCACCGCGCAGCGCGCCTATGAAATGAATTCCAAAGTGGTCACTGCCGCAGACGAAATGCTGCAGGCGACTTCCCGCCTCGGAGCCTGATGACAATGATATTGCGTCTCTTCATTTTCGCGACAGCGCTGCTGATGGCCTATCCGGCCTTTGCCGACACCGGCATGCGCGTCGTCGTTCCAAACCACGACATCGCGCGCGGAGCGACCATATCCGACGCGGACCTCGTCTACGGCACCATTCCGGCGACGAATGTGTTTTCCGGCATCGTGACGTCGATGGATCAGCTCGCCGGCATGGAAACGCGCCGCATGCTGCGCGCCGGAGAGATCGTGCGCATCGACGATGTTCGCCATCCGGTGCTCGTCACCAAGGGTTCCATCGTGACCATGACGTTCGAAATGCCCGGCGTTTTGCTGACGGCCAGCGGACGCGCCATGAGCGAGGGCGGGATCGGCGATACCGTGACGGTTCAGAACCCGGTTTCCTTTCGCATGATCACGGCAACGGTCACCGGCGCTGGCACCGTGAGGGCAGCGTCCGGCGCTTCGGCTTCCATAAGCGACACCCACATTGCTGCAGCGTCTCATTGAAGGATCAGACCATGTCCCGCCCTCTGCACAAGATTTTGTTTGCCGCCGTCGCCGTCAGTGCGCTGACCGGCTGCTCAGCGATCGATCGGGTCCGTGAAATCGGAGATCCGCCGGGTCTGGCCACGATTGCCGATCCCGCGTCACCGGTGAACGCCGGCGCGCCGTCCCTGCCCATGCCACCTCCCCCGGAACCCACGCGTGCCGTCAATTCGCTGTGGGCCAGCGGCGCACGCAGCTTTTTCCATGATCCGCGCGCCAGCCGGCCAGGCGACATCATCACGGTCAACATCTCCGTGGCGGACGCTGCCAAGATCAGCAATACGACGTCGCGGTCGCGCACCAATTCGGACAATGCGAACCTGACCAACTTCTTTGGCCTGGAAACCGAACTGGCCAATGCGCTGCCGCAGGCCGCAAGCCCGGCCAGTCTCGTCAAGATGGGATCGGATACGTCGAATGTCGGCGCTGGTTCCGTCGACCGTTCCGAAAGCATCAATCTCACGCTCGCCGCGCTCGTCACGCAGGTTTTGCCGAACGGCAATCTGGTCATCGGCGGTCACCAGCAGGTGCGCGTGAACAACGAGCTGCGCGATCTCCAGGTCGCGGGCATCGTGCGGCTCGAAGACATCACGAGCTCGAACACGGTCGACCTCAGCCAGATCGCCGAAGCGCGTATTTCCTACGGTGGCCGCGGAACGGTCAGCGACATGCAGCAGCCGCGCTACGGCTCCCAGCTCTTCGACATCCTGATGCCGTGGTGATCACGCGCTAACGAATATCCGCTCCAAAACGGAGTGGATGGGGCAAGGCAAAACGGCCGGATCCTTGCGGGTCCGGCCGTTTTCCGATTTTGGATGGCTGCGCGGACTAGTCGTCGCGATAGACTTTTTCCCGGCGCTCGTGCCGTTCCTGCGCTTCCAGCGACAGGGTCGCGATGGGACGCGCGTCGAGACGCTTCAGCGAGATGGGCTCGCCCGTCTCCTCGCAAAAACCGTAGGAGCCGTCATCGAGCCGGCGTAGCGCCGCATCGATCTTGGCGATCAGCTTGCGCTGCCGGTCGCGCGTCCGCAGTTCGAGCTGGCGCTCGGCCTCGGTGGAGGCTCGGTCCGCCAGGTCCGCATGCGGAACGGTTTCGGCCTGCAGGTTCTGAATGGTCTCGCGGCTTTCCCGCAAGATTTCGTCTTTCCAGCTATTGAGCTTGCGGCGGAAATATTCCCTTTGCCGCTCATTCATAAAGGGTTCGCTCTCCACCGGCTTATAGCCGGGCGGAAGTTGGGTACCCATGCGCACTCCCTTCAAAATATGGAACGCGTGTCCAGAGGGCCGGGGTTATAGCGATGCGCTCCGTGGCGTCAATCGCAATTAGTTAACGCGTACACCGATTTGGGCCGATATCCCCGAAGTTCGCCGCGCCCATTCGACCATTCCGGCCAGGGCGGCGAGCGCCAGGTAGGCGATCAGCGCCGTATGTGCCTCATCGACGGGTGAAGCAGGGTCGGGTCCAAAGGCGGCATACGTTTCGATCGCCCCCATGACGGCGACGAAGAGCCAAAGTGCGACATCGCCAAGCCGCGTCGCGGACGGAACCGCCGCGGCGTAATAGGCCGCGCCGGCTATGAGGAGGGCGATCTCCAGTGGAAAGCTGATCCAGACATGGCGCCACAGGCCGAACCCAACCTTATAGGAGTCACCGAGCAAGGGCAGGTCGGGTACGTGGACGACGAGATCCAGAATCCAGTGTGAGAATACCGCGCCTGCGACGACGGCCAGGATCGCGGTGCGCCGCTCGCGATAGAACAGCGAAACGACGGCGCCAAGTGCGGCCGATAATGCCAGTGCGCCGATCAGGCCGTGCGTGAACGGCATATAATAAAGGTCGAGCGAACTGCCTTCCGTGAATCCTTTCACGATGCGCAGTCTCTCGACGTTCAGCATGACAAGCGCCGACCAGCCGACATCAAGCCACTGCACGGCGAGAAACAACAGCCACAGGGGGATTGGCTTCTCGAGGGGCTTGGCCGCGAACGCCGGTCCATAGTGTCCGATGAACATCTAGCCCTCCTTCGCAGCGCGGCCGATGCGGCCAAGATGGGTGAAGCCGAAGCCTTTGCCGTGCTTGAGGCCATAGCCAAGCGTGCGATCGAATCCGATATGCGCCATCCAGATCAACGCGATCGTCAGCGCGAGATGGGAATTGAGCGCAACGCCTGCCAGGCCCAGAACCAGCGGCGCAATCGTGGAGTGCATCGCGTTATAGGCTGCCGCGCCGATGCGGGGACCGCCCAGATATCCCGCAAAGCTCAGATCGGGCGCGAGGAAGAGCAGCGCGAGCTGCTTCCAGTCGCCGCCGACGCGAAAATACAGACCCATCGCGCAGCTCATCAGCATAAAGCCCTCGATGCACAACAGATTGCGCGTCCCGCCGTCCACCGCTCCGGAATAGGTTGTCGCTTCGCTCATGGCACCTGTCTCCTTGCTTCGAGAGGAGAATGGGGCCGAAGGAGACAAACGGAAATTGGTGAAGTTTGCAGACTCAATATACGAAAATGTATATCATCCGGACCACCGCTAGGCGCGCGCGGCCGGCAAAACCAGCTCAACCAGTCTGGCATTGAACGTTTCGGGTTCCTCGAACGGCGGCATATGGGCCGAATCCTCGAACCAGACGAGTTGTTTCGAAGGTGCGATGAGCTTTTCGAAATAGGCGGCGCTGGCTTTCGCGTCGACCTGGTGGTCGTGACGGCCGATGAAGAAGAAGGCCGGCATCTTCAGTTCGGGGACGGACGCTTCCAGGTTCAGCGCCGAAACTTCGGACCATAGGGTTCTTAGAGAGAACGCTGCGCCGCGAAACACATTCGGCAACTCGAGCAGCGATGATTCCGGCGCAGCCCGCATCGCGCGGAATATCTGCCAAAAGGACTTGCCGCGCATGACGCCGACAAAGCGCGAGAGCCATTTGCGCTGAACCCGGATTGTCTTGGACGTGTAGGGCGGCTCGCCGAGGGAACGCAGTTCCTTCAGGGCAGCGCGATTGTTGCGACGCTCCGCTTCCGCCAGCACGAATTTGTAGGACGCGAGCTCGCTGGCCTGCAGATCGCCGATCTGGCCAGTCCCGACATAGATGGAAACTTTTTCGGGGTGTCGCGCCGCATAGAGCGTGCCGAGCGCCGTTCCCCATGAATGACCCAGGATCACGACCTTCGTCTTGCCGAGTCTGGCGCAGACCGCGTCGACGAGCTCATCGAGATCGCGCACGAAGCGTTCGATTGTCATGCTGGATTCAGGCGTGTCGCGGGCAAAACTTTTGCCTGCCCCGCGCTGTTCCCAGTGCACCACGGTGAACGACTTCTCCAGAGCGGAATTGTAGTGGCGGAAAAAATTGGTCTCGGGAAATCCGGGTCCGCCATGCAGAACGACGAGCGCAGGGTTTGAACTGTTCTCGCCCCGCATCATCATCCACTGATCGATCCCGCCAATCCGAAGGTATCCAGTCTCTGCGATGCTTCCCGGCAAGACGGACCCGTCCGGCCCGCGGAATGGCGAAGTCTTTACCTGACGCTGCATTTGCGAGCCCCTTGCGCGACCGTCCAACTTTGTGCGGTTCCGACCTTGGATGCCAGCTTAGCCGATCCGGATGCAGTCCGCTGATGACAGCAGGAATTGCGATTGATCAATGTCCGCCCCTGGCCGCCGCGCCAGTCTTGTCCACGTTCGTCCGAACGGGTCCCGATGTCGGTTTTCCTTCTTTCGATCAGCGCGATTGTGGTTCTGCTTGCCGCTGGCACGTACGCCGCTTTTTGGCTGGCGCTGCATCGCGCGGAGGGACGCCTTGCGGGGCGCAGCACGATCGTTCGATCGGCTGCCGGCGCCATGGAGTATGCCGAAATCGGAACGGGCGCGCCGGTGTTGTGCATCCATGGCGCAGCGGGAGGATTTGACCAGACGCTGGACATGACGGGCGCGCTGGCGAAAGAAGGATTCAGGCTCATCGCGCCATCGCGGTTCGGCTACCTGCAGTCAAGCGCGCCTGAGCATTTCACCGTCGCGATGCAGTCCGATGCCTATGTCGCGTTGCTTGATCATCTCGGCATACCTCAGGTGGCGGTGGCCGGCATCTCCGCCGGCGCCTGGTCATGCCTCGACTTCGCCATCCGCCATTCCGATCGCTGTCGCGCGCTCATCCTGCTCGTGCCGGCCAACGCTCTTCCCCCAGGCGTGAGCATCCGCGGCGGCGCTTTGGCGCGCGCCATTTTCAATTCCGATTTCATCGCCTGGTTCTTCCTGAAACTGACACCTTTGCTTCCGGACTTGTTGGCCGAGGTGATGCTGGGAACCGATCCGCTGGTCCTGCGCACGGCCGAACCGAGCGAGAAAGCGCGCGCCAACGAAATTCTGGACCATCTGCTGCCGGTGAGCCGCCGCACCGCAGGCATGGGGTTCGACATTCAGACGGCGGCATCGCCGCCGCCGCTGGCGATCGAGAGCATTACGTGTCCCGTTCTGGCAATCAGCGCCGAGGACGACACGTTCGGCACCGCACTTCGCGCGCGGGACATTGTGAGCCGCGTGCGAAATGGCCGGACGATTGTCTTTCCGACGGGCGGACACGCACTCATCGGCCGCCAGGCCGAGGCGCTGCGAGAGGCTACGTCTTTTCTGCGAGGCTAGGTGCAGGAGGCGCTCGGGCTCTGACCGCAAATGAAAACGGCGGCACGATGGCCGCCGTCCTCATGCCCCCCTCAGAGCGGATGTCGTTAGGCTGATGTCTTCTTGCGGCGGCGCATCGCAGCCGCGCCAGCGAGACCGGCGCCGAATATCGAGAGCGTCAGTGGCTCGGGAGTAGTATTCAAGGTGTTTCCGGGTTCCAGCGCCACGATCTGTCCCTGAACCTGACAATTGGCATCGCTGGGATAAGGCGTGGCGGTGTACGAAATCGATCCGGCCAGCGTCGGATTGCAAGGCGACTCGAGCTCCGCATAGGTCCACCCCAAGCCGCTGAACGTGGTGTAGTCGTTCAACGCGTTTGCGATCAGCGTATTAACTTCGGTCTGTATTGTGGGGTCGGTTGCCTGCAAACCGGCATATTCGATCTCCCAGATGGCGACTTGAATGGCCGCGCCGTCTTGCGGACTCGCGATCGGATTGGCCGTACCCAGGAATGCGAGACCGGCGATTTCATGTGCGGTCGTCAACGACAGGGGCGAGAGATAATCGTTGGCCCCTTGTTCGCCGGTTGCCCAATAATTGTAGCTGCCGCCGATGTTCACGTAGTTATAGAGATCGTCGCAAAACACGACGTAAGGAAGAGGACCGCCATCGAGCGTCATCGTTATGGGTCCGGCGCTAATAGACGCCTTCGGTATTCAGGGTGAGCCCTTCACCTTGCGTCCAGTCCACACCGACGCCGGATACTGCGACGGGCGTGACGGGATCGGAAAACGGTCCCGCGAATGCGGAACTTGAAATTGCCACGAGCGAAAACGCGCCCAGAGCAACAAGCAATCGTTTCGAAGCGTTCATCTCATTTACTCACGCGAAGATATTTCTAAGCCGCAGCCTTCTTGCGGCGCCGCATTGCTGCTGCACCGGCAAGGCCAGCGCCGAAGATCGACAGCGTCAGGGGCTCGGGAACGGCTGAAATGGTCACGTCGCTCAAAAGCAGCGGCGTGGGAGTTCCACCGCCAGAAGGATCCACCGAACTGTTGGTAATGCGGTCGAGGCCATCTGGATAGTCCGTCAAGTTGTACGCTATGCCGCCGGCGTCGAACGAAATCCCTCCAGTGTCAAAATTTGGAGCGCCGAGAAAAAGTTGCTGATCCGCGCCCGCAAAAGAGTCGAGACCGGTAATGGCATTGCCGTCCATGAAGCCGGTAATGCCGGTGACAAGGTACGGCGAGGCGCCGCCGGAAGTCACAAATTGACCGCTGCCGTTCCCGTACCCGCTGGAAAAACTGAAATCAAAGGTCGTTGCCTGAGCTGTTTCGGCTCCCAAACCCAGTGCCGCAAGCGCCAGCGCGACGCACGCGGCGGATCTCCAGAAGTGGTTCATCGTTTGGGTGCTCGCGGTCAGGTGTTGCGGGACAGAACTGAGCAAAAAACAAATGTTTACAGCATCAAGCAATAATCGGGCCGTGAATTTAGCCGTAGCACTTTCAAGTACTTACGGTGAATTTGTCGCCGCACCGTCGTAAATATGTAATATTTTCTTACAGAGTGGGATACTTTCACCGTGTTCGCGATGAAACCGTCCGGGCAGATTCCTGCTCGCTTCCGCTAGCATTTTTGCTCTCGAAACAGGCGCAACAAAAAACCCGCTAACGAATTTTGTTAGCGGGCTTTTTCGATGGTTGCGGGGACAGGATTTGAACCTGTGACCTTCAGGTTATGAGCCTGACGAGCTACCGGGCTGCTCCACCCCGCGTCATGCGCCCGCGCCAGTTGGCGAAGGGTGCGCGGATATAGGCCATAGGTAATACCCTGTCCACCCCCGCAATCGACACGCGCAGACGGCGCAAGAGGCGGAAATTTCCGCTCCAATCACGGTTCGCCCGATCGCGCAAATGACGAAATTCCAAGTTCGATGTCGACCTTCGCGGACCTGGCATGGTGGGGAAATCGTGCGACCGGATCATCAGCCGAACTGTCGGGACGGAACGCGCCCCTGACGCCCGCTTTGTCCCAGCGCCTCCGGATTAACAGCTATGTTGCTGCAGCGCGGCATTTCGCACTTGGAGATACGGCAATTTATGGTCTACTTAGGCTCATAAAGAGCACATTGATTGCTCAAAATCTGGGTCTAGGTGTGACTGACGATGTCTGGATTACCGCCGAAACAGGGTCTCTACGACCCCCGCAACGAGCATGACTCGTGCGGTGTCGGCTTCGTGGCCAACATCAAGGGCGAGAAGTCGCACGGGATAATTTCCCAGGGACTGCAATTACTTATCAATCTTGACCATCGAGGTGCGGTCGGCGCCGATCCGCTGGTCGGCGACGGCGCGGGCTGCCTGATCCAGATTCCCGACGCGCTCCTGCGCGACTGGGCCGAGGGTGCAGGCGTGACCCTGCCGCAGCCCGGCCACTATGCCGTCGCGATGTGTTTCCTGCCGCCCGAGCCCAAGGCGCGCGACGTTGTCGTCAAGCAGTTCGAGCGATTCATCAAGAATGAAGGCCAGATCCTGATCGGATGGCGCGATGTGCCGACCGACCCCACCGGCCTCGGCAAGACTGTGATCGAACAGATGCCGCTCATCCGCCAGGCGATCATCGCCCATGGTCCGGAGGTGAAGGACCAGGACACGTTCGAGCGCAAGCTTCTCACGATCCGCAAGCAGACGCAGAACCCGCTCGCCGAACTCGCAAGGAAGCAGAAGCTTCCCGGCATCGCGAAGTTCTACATTCCGTCGATCTCGACGCGCACCGTCGTCTACAAGGGCCTGCTGCTCGCACCCGATGTCGGCCGCTTCTATCTCGACCTGAAAAATCCGCTGACCAAGTCCGCGATCGCCCTGGTGCATCAGCGCTTCTCGACCAACACGTTTCCGTCCTGGCGGCTCGCGCACCCCTATCGCTACATCGCGCACAATGGCGAGATCAACACGCATCGCGGCAACGTCAACTGGATGAACGCGCGGCGGCGCACGATGGAGTCCGATCTTCTCGGACCCGATCTCGACAAGATGTGGCCGCTCATTCCGCACGGCCAGTCCGATACGGCGAGCCTCGATAACGCGCTTGAGCTTCTGATCGCCGGCGGTTATCCGATCGCGCATGCCATGATGATGCTGATCCCGGAGGCCTGGGCCGGCAACAAGCAGATGGATACAGCGCGCCGCGCCTTCTACGAATATCACGCCGCGCTGATCGAGCCCTGGGATGGCCCCGCTTCGATCGCATTCACCGACGGCCGCCAGATCGGCGCCACGCTCGACCGCAACGGACTTCGTCCGGCGCGCTTCATCGTGACCGACGATGATCTCGTCATCATGGCGTCAGAAGCCGGCGTCCTGCCGATTCCCGATGAAAGGATCGTGCGCAAGTGGCGCCTGCAGCCGGGCAAGATGCTGCTCATCGATCTCGAAGAAGGCCGCATCATCGAGGATGAAGAGATCAAGCGCACGCTTGCCGATGCCAAGCCGTACGAGGACTGGCTGAAGAAGACCCAATTCAAGCTTGAAGAGCTGGATCTCCCGGACGAGCAGCCCGCGCCGTCGAACGATCCCTCCGCGCTTCTCGATCGCCAGCAGGCCTTCGGCTACACGCAGGAAGACATCCAGTTCTTCCTGGAGCCGATGGCGCAGGCGGGAGAGGACCCTGTCGGCTCGATGGGCACCGACACGCCGCTCGCGGTTCTCTCCAAGAAGTCCCGACTGCTCTACAACTATTTCAAGCAGAACTTCGCCCAGGTGACGAACCCGCCGATCGATCCGATCCGCGAGGAACTGGTGATGTCGCTGGTCTCCATGATCGGTCCGCGCCCGAACCTGTACGGCCGCCAGGCCGGCGTGCACAAACGGCTGGAGGTTTCGCAACCCGTCCTGACGAATGCCGATCTCGAAAAGATCCGCGGTATCGAGAACATGCTCGACGGCGCGTTCCGCACCACGACGATCGACATAACCTGGGACGCGTCCGAAGGCGCAGCCGGTCTTGAGCGCGCGGTCGAGCGGATCTGCAACGAGGCGACGAATGCGGTCCTGCTCGATGCGAACATCCTGATTCTTTCGGATCGCGCCGTGTCGACGGATCGCATCGCGACGCCGGCGCTTCTGGCGACCGCGGCCGTGCACTTCCATCTCATCCGGCTTGGCCTGCGCATGCAGACGGGCCTGGTGATCGAAACCGGCGAGGCGCGCGAGGTGCATCACTTCTGTGCGCTGGCGGGCTACGGCGCCGAGGCCATCAATCCCTATCTCGCGTTCGAGACGCTCGAGCAGATCCGCGTGCAGCGCGGACTGAACATGAAGCCGTACGAAGTCCAGAAGAACTACATCAAGGCGATCGGCAAGGGCATCCTGAAGGTGATGTCCAAGATGGGCATCTCAACGTACCAGTCCTATTGCGGCGCGCAGATTTTCGATGCCGTCGGCCTGTCGTCGTCCTTTGTCGAGAAATATTTCACCGGCACGGCAACGACCATCGAAGGTATCGGTATCAAGGAAATCGCCGAGGAGTGCGTCCGCCGCCATCGCGACGCCTATGGCGACAATCCGATCTACCGCAACATGCTCGATGTCGGCGGCGACTATGCCTATCGCCTGCGCGGCGAGGATCACGCCTGGACGCCGGAATCGGTTTCGCGGCTTCAGCACGCCGTGCGCGGCAACCTTCCCGAGGAATATCGCGCCTTTGCGAACGCGATAAACGAGCAGAGCGAGCGGCTGCTGTCCCTCCGCGGCCTGATGCAGTTCAAGTTCGCCGACAAGCCGATTCCCCTTTCGGAAGTCGAGCCGGCGTTCGAGATCGTCAAGCGTTTCGCCACGGGTGCCATGAGCTTCGGCTCCATCAGCCGCGAGGCGCACACCAACCTCGCCATCGCGATGAACCGCATCGGCGGCCGGTCCAACACCGGAGAGGGCGGTGAGGAATCGGATCGCTACCTGCCGCTGCCCAATGGCGATTCGATGCGCTCGCGCATCAAGCAGGTGGCATCGGGCCGCTTCGGCGTGACGACCGAATACCTCGTCAACGCCGACGACATCCAGATCAAGATGGCGCAGGGCGCCAAGCCCGGCGAGGGCGGACAGCTTCCCGGCCACAAGGTCGACAAGAACATCGCGCGCGTGCGCCATGCGACGGCCGGCGTCGGCCTGATCTCGCCGCCGCCGCATCACGACATCTATTCGATCGAGGATCTGGCGCAGCTCATCCGCGACCTGAAGAGCGTCAACTCAAAGGCTCGCATCTCGGTCAAGCTCGTGTCGGAAGTCGGTGTTGGAACGGTCGCGGCGGGCGTCGCCAAGTGCCGCGCGGATCACGTCACGATCTCCGGTTTTGACGGCGGCACGGGCGCCTCCCCGCTCACCTCGCTCACGCATGCGGGAAGTCCCTGGGAAATCGGACTTGCCGAGACGCAGCAGACTTTGGTGCTGAACGGATTGCGCGGCCGCATCGCCGTTCAGGTCGACGGCGGCATCCGCACGGGCCGCGATGTCGCCATCGGCGCGCTGCTCGGCGCGGACGAATTCGGCTTTGCCACGGCCCCGCTGATCGCGTCGGGCTGCATCATGATGCGCAAGTGCCATCTCAACACCTGCCCGGTCGGCGTCGCGACGCAGGACCCGGTGCTGCGCAAGCGCTTCACGGGCCAGCCCGAGCACGTCATCAACTATTTCTTCTTCGTCGCCGAAGAGCTGCGCGAGATCATGGCCAGGCTCGGCTTCCGCAAACTGACGGAGATGACGGGCCGCGTCGACAGGCTCGACATGGTGCACGCCATCCATCACTGGAAGGCCAAGGGCGTCGATCTCACGCGTCTCCTGCATGCGGCGCAGCCCAAGTCCGGCGTCGCGATCTACAATTGCGAGACGCAGAACCACAATCTCCAGACGGCTCTCGATCACGACCTGATCAGGGCGGCTGCGCCCGCCATCGAAAGCGGCCAGCCCGTGCGGCTGGAGCGCAAGGTGCGCAACGTCGACCGCACGGTCGGCGCCATGCTTTCCGGCGAAGTCGCGCGCCGTCACGGCCATGCGGGATTGCCGGAGGACACGATCGTGGTGCGTTTCGAAGGCACCGCCGGACAAAGCTTCGGCGCGTTCCTGTCGCGCGGCGTCAGCCTCGAACTCACCGGTGACAGCAACGACTATGTCGGCAAGGGCTTGTCGGGCGGACGCGTCGTCGTGCGCCAGCCCAAGCCGACGCGCCGCGAACCGACGGAGAACATCATCGTCGGCAATACGGTGCTCTACGGCGCCATAGCCGGTGAAGCTTACTTCGAGGGCGTTGCTGGCGAGCGGTTTGCCGTGCGCAACTCCGGCGCCGTCGCGGTGGTCGAGGGGACCGGCGATCATGGCTGCGAATACATGACGGGCGGCGTCGTTGCCGTGCTGGGCCTGACGGGACGCAACTTCGCTGCCGGCATGTCGGGCGGCATCGCCTATGTCTATGACGTCGACGGCAAGTTCGAGTCGCGCTGCAACCTGGCGATGGTCCGGCTCGAAAAGATCGACCTCAACCCGCCGACGGATGAAACGAACGCGCCGCGCCAGCGTTCGATCAGCGTGTCCGACAGCGGCATGGGCGATCCGCTCGACTTCGATGCACAGCGCCTGCGCATTCTGATCGAGCGGCACCTGCTCCACACCGGCAGCGCGCGCGCCCGCTACCTGCTCGAGAATTGGGATACGACCTTGCAGCGTTTCGTGAAGGTGATGCCGACCGATTACGCCAAGGCGCTGACCGACCTGAAGCGCGAGGCTGGTGCCAGCCGCGCCGTGGCCGCGGAATAGCCATGGCCAACCCTTCCGGTTTTCTTCAGGTAGAACGTCACGACCGCGGCTATGAAAAGCCCGAGCAGCGGCTCCACAATTATCGTGAATTCGTCAAGCCGCTGCCCTATCCGGAAGTGACGCTGCAGGCGTCGCGCTGCATGGATTGCGGCATTCCCTATTGTCACAACGGTTGCCCGGTCAACAATCTGATTCCGGACTGGAACAATCTGGTCTATCGCGACCAGTGGCGTGCGGCTGTCGAGATGCTGCATTCGACGAACAATTTTCCGGAGTTCACCGGCCGCGTCTGCCCCGCGCCGTGCGAAGCGTCCTGCACGCTGAACATCGACGACAATCCGGTCACGATCAAAACCATCGAATGCCAGATCGTCGACCGCGGCTGGGAGGAAGGCTGGATCCAGCCGGTTCTGCCGGCGCACAGGACGGGCAAGAACATCGCTGTCGTCGGTTCGGGTCCCGCCGGCCTTGCCGCCGCGCAACAACTCGCGCGCGCCGGACACGGCGTCACCGTGTTCGAGAAGAACGACCGTATCGGCGGCCTGCTTCGCTACGGCATTCCCGACTTCAAGATGGAAAAGCATCTCATCGACCGCCGCATGCGCCAGATGGAAGCCGAAGGCGTCGCCTTCCGAACCGGCGTCGAAGTGGGCGCGGGCATGTCGGTCGCGATGCTGCTGCAGGACTATGATGCGCTCGTCATGTCCGGCGGCGCCGAGATGCCGCGCGACCTCGAAGTCGAGAACCGCGATCTCGACGGCATCCATTTCGCGATGGATTTCCTCACCCAGCAGAACAAGCGCGTGGCCGGCGATCCGGAAGAGCGCGCCGCGCCGAACGGAACGCTCAGCGCCAAAGGCAAGCATGTCGTCGTCATCGGCGGCGGCGATACCGGCTCGGACTGCATCGGCACATCGAACAGGCACGGCGCACTCTCGGTTACGCAGCTTGAGATCATGCCCAAGCCGCCGGTGCACGAGAACAAATCGCTCACATGGCCCGACTGGCCGCTCAAGCTTCGCACCTCGTCGAGCCATGAAGAAGGCTCGGACCGCGACTGGTCCGTGCTCACCAAGCGCGCCATCGGCGCGGACGGAAAAATCTCCGCGCTCGAATGCGTGCGCGTCGAATGGGTGAAGGGCGCGGACGGCCGCCAGCAGATGCGCGAAATTCCCGGCAGCGCGTTTGAACTCAAGGCCGATCTGGTACTGCTTGCCATGGGCTTTGTCGCCCCGCGCAAGGCCGGGCTCGTGGAACAATCGGCCGTCGCGCTCGATCCGCGCGGCAATGTCAAGGCGAACGTCATCGACTATAAGACGAGCGTGCAGAAGGTATTCTCCTGCGGCGACATGCGGCGCGGCCAGTCGCTCGTGGTGTGGGCGATCCGCGAAGGCCGCCAATGCGCGCGCGCGGTCGACGAATTCCTCATGGGCGCCTCCGAACTGCCGCGCTGAGACACGTCCGGACCGATTGTAACGCGTAATTTAGGACCGCTCGGGCTTGACCCCGTCCGGTCATGAACGACAATCCCCGCCGCGATGGCGCGCAGCAGTTCGCGGCCTATTCACCAAGAGCGCGCAGGAAACCGACATGACAGTCATCAGCCGCTGGGCAACTCTCGCCTTTGTTTTTCTGCTTCTCACGGTTCCCGTCGCCGCCAAAGACATCCCTCCGGTCAAGCCGTGGCCGCAGCTGTCGAGCGACCTGCCCGTCGACCGCGATGTGCGTTTCGGCACGCTCGCCAACGGCATGCGCTATGCGATCCGGAGAAATACCTCGCCCAAGGGCGCACTGTCGGTTCGCCTGCGCATGGATGTCGGCTCGCTGATGGAACGCGACAACGAACAGGGCATCGCGCACATGCTCGAGCATATGGCGTTCCGCGGTTCCAAGAACGTCGCGGACGGCGATGTGGTGCGCAAGCTGCAGAGCCTGGGTCTGACGTTCGGCGCCGACACCAATGCCTTCACGCAGGCGACGCAGACGGTCTTCATGTTCGACATGCCCAAGAACGACGCGGCGTCGATCGACACCAGCATACTTCTGATGCGCGAGATTGCCGGCAACCTGAACATCGACCAGTCGGCTCTCGACACGGAACGCAACGTCGTCCTCGCCGAAGCGCGCCTGCGCGACGTTCCGGGACAGCACCTGGAAAAATCCAATCTCAGTTTCCTCTATGGCGACCGCGCCGCTTCCGCCCTGATGCCGATCGGCCTGCAAGACATCATCGCCCATGCCAACGCAAAGCTGGTGCGCGATTTCTACGACGCCTGGTATCGTCCCGAACGCGCCACGCTCGTCATCGTCGGCGACATCGATCCGGATCAGATCGAGGCCAAGATCAAGGCAAGCTTCTCCGGCTGGACGGCGCGCGCGCCGGCGCGAACGGCCCCTCACTACACGCCGCCCGCGCAGCACCCGGCGACCGTGAAGCTATTTGCCGAGCCTGGCGCACAGACGTTCGTGCTGTTCGATTGGCTGACGCCGTTCGATGCCGCGCCCGACAACAAGGCCAAGGAGACGAAGGAAATGCAGCGCTATGCGGCGCTGGCCGTGATCAATCAGCGCTTCGCCGCGCTGGAGCACGGCGCCAATCCGCCCTTCATTTCCGCCGTCGCCAGCCACGACCAGGTGGGGAACATCGCCGATGCGACCGAGATCGCGGTCAACTACAGAACGGGCGAAGGAATCATCGGAATGCAAACGGCCGAACGCAGCTGGCGGGAGGCGGTTGCCAACGGCGTCAGGCCCGAAGAACTCGAACAGGTCATCGCCCAGTTGCGCACATTCTTCCAAAGCCGCGCCGTCGCGGCCGAAACGACGACGACGCCCTTCATCGCGAACGATATTGCGCGGTCGCTGGATGAGGATTCGGTCTACACGTCTCCGAGCACAGACCTTGCCTTGTTCGACGATGTCGCCAAGGGCATGACGGTGCAGAATGTATCGGCCGCGCTGCGCGAGGCTTTCTCGGGCGCCGGGCCGCTTGTGTTCGCGAGCAGCACGAGTCCGATGCCGGGAGGCGAGGCGGCGGTCACCTCAGCGTTGACAGAAGCCGACAACACGCCCCTTGCCGCGACGCAGTCCACGCCGATTCCTGTTTGGCCCTATGAGGCGTTCGGCGTCACCGGGAAGGTCGTATCACGCACCACGGTCGATGATCTCGGACTGACGTTCGTGCGCTTCGCCAACGGCACAACGCTGACCGTGAAGCCAACGCAGTTCCGTGCGGGACAGATTCTGATCGATGTCCGCTTCGGTGACGGCCGCCTCGGCCTGCCGCAGGATCGGATCATGCCGGCCTGGGCGCTCGGCGGCGCCTTCGTTCAGGGCGGTCTCAAGCGCTACAGCGTCGAGGACCTGCAGCGGCGCATGGCCGACAAGGTGTGGGGCGCATCGCTTAGCATTGGCGATGATGCCTTCACACTGTCGGGCCAGTCGCGCGCCGCCGATCTGAATTCGGAAATGCAGATCCTTGCCGCCTATTTCACCGATGCCGCGTGGAAGCCTGCGGCCTTCGACCAGGTGCGCGTCGCCGATGCGGGCGTACAGGCGGAGACCGAAGCGGATCCGAGCGCGCTGCTCGGGCGCGAGTTCTATGGCCTCGTGCACGACCGTGACGCGCGTTGGCGTGCACCGTCTCTGGAGGAGATCAACGCATCGACCGTGGATCAGGCGCGGGAGATTGTGGCGCCGGCAATGGCGTCTGGGCCGCTCGACATCACGATTGTCGGCGATGTGACGGTGGATCAGGCGATCGCGTCGGTCGCGCCGACCTTCGGCGCGCTGGCGCATCGCGAATCTGCGGGCGCGCCGCCCAATGGCGGCGAACACTTTCCAAAGCCGACGCCAGAACCAGTGCAGCTCACGGACAAGGGTGCGGCGAACCAGGCGGTTGCGGTCATCGCCTGGCCGACCAACGGCTTCTTTCCCGACATGCAGCAGCCGCGCACCCTGCGCGTGCTGGCGGAAATCCTGAGCCAGCGCCTGCTCGATGAGCTGCGCACGCGCGAGGGCATCACCTATACGCCCGGCGCCTCGACCTTCACGTCGCTGATCACGCCGGACTATGGCTTTGTGTATGCGCTCGCCCAGATACCGCCGGACAAGATCGGGACGTTCTATGACGTCGTTGGCCATGTCGCCGACGATCTGAAAAACAAGCCGATACCGGCTGACGAGCTGGAGCGTGCGCGCGGCCCCAGGATCGAGGACATTCAAAGGCAGCAGCAGACAAATGAATATTGGCTGCAATTGATTGCCGGGGCGCAGTCCGATCCGCGCCGGCTCGACGTCATCCGCACGACCATCCCGGACCTGAAGGCCATCACGGCGGACGACCTGCAGAAGGCCGCCCGCACCTGGCTGGTCCCGGACAAGGCATTCAAGGTCGTCGTCGTGCCGGCGGCCGCTCCATCTCCCTGATATATAACACTAACTTATTTGTATAATTTGAACTTGCCCGAAACACTGCGGCATCATGGTCTTGCGGTTTGGCGCCCCAAGGGTGGCAAACCTTCGAAGCAGCGGTATGCAGGGCGTTGCTCTCTGTGGATACGCCGCTACAGTTGAAACTGTACCGGGCCAATCAGTGCCCGGATGGTGAGGAAGATGAGCGATCTCGAGACTTTCCGGACTGAAACGCGCGCCTGGCTCGAAGCCAATTGTCCGCCCTCGATGCGCGGCAACGCCGTGGTCGATGACGACGACAATTCGGTCTGGGGCGGCCGCAAGGCGACGTTCAAGAATCCGGAACAAAAGCTCTGGCTGGACCGCATGGCTGCCAAGGGTTGGACCGCGCCGACCTGGCCCAGGGACTATGGCGGCGGCGGACTTTCGAGCGCCGAAGCACGCGTGCTCGGCAATGAACTCGGCCGCATCCAGGCGCGACCCGCTTTGATGTCGTTCGGCATCTGGATGCTGGGTCCGGTGCTGCTCGAATACGCGACCGAAGAACAAAAGAAAGAATATCTGCCCAAGATCGTGCGCGGTGAAATCCGCTGGTGCCAGGGCTATTCGGAGCCCGGCGCCGGTTCCGACCTTGCTGGCCTGCGCACCCAGGCGATCGACAAGGGCGATCACTACCTTCTCAACGGTTCCAAGATCTGGACGTCCTATGCCGACAAGGCGGACTGGATCTTCTGCCTTGTGCGCACCGACAACACCAAGAAGCATGAGGGCATCTCCTTCATGCTGTTCGACATGGCTTCGCCCGGCGTCGAGCCGCGTCCGATCAAGCTGATCTCCGGACAGTCGCCGTTCTGCGAAACCTTCTTCACCGATGTGAAGGTGCCCAAGAACCAGCTTGTCGGAAAACTCAATGGCGGCTGGGAAATCGCAAAGCGCCTTCTGCAGTACGAACGGCAGAACATCTCCTCCGGCGGCTTCGGCGGCGGTGGTGGCGGCGCCTATGACATCGAACATGCCGCGCTCGACTATGTCGGCAAGGACAATGGCAGGGTCGCGGACCGCGATCTGCGCTCGCGCATCACCACGCACAAGATGGAAGCGCGCGCCTTCGCGATGACGGTGCGCCGCGCCGAGGAAGAGTCCAAGCAGGGCCGCGGTCCGTCGGCGGCAACCTCGATCATCAAATATGCCGCCGCGAAAATTAATCAGGAACGCACCGAGCTCATGGTCGAAACGCTCGGCACGCAGGCGCTGGGCTGGGAAGGCGATGCCTACAAGCCCGGCGAAATCGCCGCGATGCGCGGCATACTGCGCGCAAAGGGCAATTCGATCGAGGGCGGCACGAGCGAGGTCAACCTCAACGTCGTCTCAAAGCGCGTGCTCGGCCTGAAAGACCATCAATAAACGGGAGAGACTCATGTCCGCGGCTCTGGATACCCAACTAGAAAGCTTTCGCGCCGATGCGCGCAAATGGCTCGAGGCCAATTTTCCCAAGTCGCTGAAGGACGCGAACGCGATCAGCTTTTTCGAAGGCTACGGCTCCAAGGATCCGGACTTCCTGAAATGGAAGAAAGCCATGGGCGAACAGGGCTGGGGCGTTCCGACCTGGCCGGCGCAGTATGGCGGCGGCGGACTTTCGCGTGCGCAGGCGCGCGTGCTGCAGCAGGAGATGAGCCGAATCGGCGCGTTCAATCCGATCGGCGGCATGGGCACGGCCATGTTCGGCCCGACGCTGCTGGAGTACGGCAGTGAAGAACAGAAGCGCCGCCACATGCCGGGCATCGTGCACGGCACGATCCGCTGGTGCCAGGGCTATTCCGAGCCCGGCGCCGGTTCCGACCTCGCATCGCTGCGCACGCAAGCCGTCGACAAGGGCGATCATTTCCTCGTCAACGGCCAGAAGATCTGGACCAGCGGCGCGCAATATGCCGACTGGTGCTTCTGCCTCGTGCGCACCGACAATACCAAGAAGCACGAAGGCATCTCGTTCCTCCTGATCGACATGAGGACGCCGGGCATCGAGACGCGGCCGATCAAGCTGATCAGCGGCAACTCGCCTTTCTGCGAAACGTTCTTCACGGATGTGAAGGTGCCCAAGGAAAACCTGATGGGCCCGCTCAATGGCGGATGGACCGTCGGTAAGCGGCTCCTGCAGTTCGAGCGCGACGGCCAGGGCGGCAATGCGCGCGGCGCCAGCTTCCGCGGCGGCGACACGCGCTCGCTCGAGGAGATCGCCAAGCAGTATATCGGCACCGACGAGAAGGGACGCATCGCCGATCCCGATCTTCGCGCCCGCATCGCCAACAACATGATGGACGCCACTGCGATGCGCCTAACGGTTCAGCGCATGAACGATGACGCCAGAGCCAATCAGGGCCCGAGCGCCGTCACGTCGATCATGAAGAATGCCAATGTGCGCATGGTGCAGGAACGCGCCGAACTCCTGATCGAGATCATGGGCAGCCAGGGCCTCGGCTGGGAAGGCGAAACCTACTCGGCGCATGAGATCGACCACACGCGCAACTGGCTCTCGGGCAAGGCGATGTCGATCTATGGCGGCTCGAACGAAGTCCAGAGCAACATCATCGCCAAGCGCATCCTTGGCCTGCTCGATCACCAATAGGAAATAGTGGAGTGAACGCATGAGTGCGGCTGAAAAAATCGATACCGAACTGGAGGCCTTCCGCGCGGAAGCGCGCGATTGGCTGGAAAAGAACTTTCCGCCGTCGCTGAAGGGCAAGGGCGGCATGATGATGGGCGAAGGCGGCCCGGAATCGAGCGCCGATTTCGCCAAGTGGAAAAAGGCGATGGCCGACAAGGGTTGGGGAGTGCCCACCTGGCCCAAGGAATATGGCGCGGGCGGTCTTTCGCAGGCCCAGGCGCGTGTGCTGCAGCAGGAGATGAACCGCATCGGCGCGTTCAATCCGATCGGCGGCATGGGCGTGATGATGTTCGGCCCGACGCTGCTGGAGTATGGCAGCGAGGAGCAGAAGAGAAAGCACGTCCCCGGCATCGTGAGGGGTGAAGTATGGTGGTGCCAGGGCTATTCGGAACCCGGCGCCGGATCGGACCTTGCGTCGCTGCGCACGCAGTGCATCGACAAGGGTGACCACTTCCTCGTCAACGGCCAGAAGATCTGGACCAGCGGCGCGCAATATGCCGACATGTGCTTCTGCCTCGTGCGCACCGACAACACAAAGAAGCACGAAGGCATCTCGTTCCTCCTGATCGACATGAAGTCGCCGGGCGTCGAAGTGCGCCCGATCAAGCTGATCAGCGGCAATTCGCCTTTCTGCGAAACGTTCTTCACGGATGTGAAGGTGCCCAAGGAAAACCTGATGGGTCCGCTCAATGGCGGCTGGACCATCGGCAAGCGCCTGCTCCAGTTCGAACGCGCGGGCCTTGGCGGCGCACCGGGCGGGGGCGGTCTCAGCCGCGGCGGCGAAACCCGCTCGCTCGACCAGGTGGCCAAGCATTATATCGGCACCGACGAGAAGGGCCGAATTGCGGATTCCGATCTGCGCGCGCGCGTCACCAACCATCTGATGGACATGCGCGCCTTCATGCTGACGGCGCAGCGCGCCCAGGCGGAGGCGAAGGGCAACGCCAGCCCCGGTTTCACGACGTCGATCTTCAAGAACGCCGGCTCGCGCATCGGCCAGGAACGCGCGGAACTCCTGCTCGAGATCATGGGCAACCAGGGTCTGGGCTGGGAAGGCACCGGTTTCACCGCCAATGAGCTGGAAACCGTTCGCGGCTGGCTCGGCGGCAAGGCGACGACGATCTACGGCGGCTCCGCCGAGATCCAGAACAACATCATTTCGAAACGCGTGCTCGGTCTTTTGGACCACCAATAGAACGCATCAGACACACGCCTCGTCCCGGGATTTTCGACGGACGAGGATCACAGAATGAAGAAACGAGGATAAAATGGCAGTACTCAGCGAAGAACAGACAATGATCCGCGACGGCGCAAAGTCGTGGGTGCAGGAAAAGTCTCCGGTCACCGCGTTCCGCAAGGTGCGCGACAGTGGCAATGAAGACGGATTCGACCGCGCGGCGTGGAAGGAAATGGCCGAGATGGGTTGGGCCGGCATCCTCATTCCGGAGGAGTTCGGCGGCACGGGCCTCGGCTATCTGACGCTCGGCCTCGTCCTGGAAGAGACCGGCCGCACGCTCACCGCATCGCCGCTGATCTCGACGGCGCTGACCGCGACGACGGCGCTGCTGCTCGGCGGCAGCGATGCGCAGAAGAAGAAGTATCTGCCGCAGATCGCCGAAGGCAACCTGATCGCAACCCTTGCGGTCGATGAAGGTCCGCATCACGCGCCGGAAAAGATCGCGCTGAAGGCCGAAAAGTCGGGCAGCGGCTTCAAGCTCAACGGCAAGAAGAACTTCGTGCTCGACGGCGGTACGGCCGGCCTCGTGATCGTTGCGGCCCGCACCTCTGGCAAGCCGGGCGACAAGAGCGGCATCACGCTCTTCCTGGTCGACGGCAAGGCGAGCGGTGTCTCGCGCGAAAGGCTGAAGACTGTCGACAGCCGCGGCGTCGCCAACCTGACGTTCAGCAATGTCGAGGTCGGCGCGGACGCGGTGCTCGGCCCGGTTGACGGCGGCGGCGACATTCTCGAAGCGACACTGGATCGTGCCCGCGCCGGCCTCACGGCGGAGATGCTGGGTCAGGCGATGCAGTCCTTCGACATCACGCTGGAATATCTCAAGACGCGCGTACAGTTCGGCCAGGTCATCGGCTCGTTCCAGGCGCTGCAGCATCGCGCCGCCAAGATGTTCACCGATCTTGAGCTCGCGCGTTCCTGCGTGGAAGGCGCGCTTCAGGCCATCGACAAGGACGCGAACGACGTCGCGCAGCTTGCCTCGCTCGCCAAGGCCAAGGTCGGCGATCTCGTCCATCTCGTGTCCAACGAAATGGTCCAGATGCATGGCGGCATCGGCATGACCGATGCGCACGATGCGGGCCTCTACCTCAAGCGCGCCCGCGCCCAGGAGGCGACCTTCGGCGGATCGTCCTATCACCGCGACCGCTACGCGACGCTGCTGGGGTACTAGAGTTCGGAACTGCCCTGGTCCTCACCCTTCGACAAGCTCAGGGTGAGGACCAGGGCTCAGTCCTCATCCTGAGCCAGCCGAAGGATGGCAGCCGCGTTCAAACCGGCTCGAGTCTTGCGTGCGGCCCTGGGGGCAGCTCCACAATTATCGCATCTCCAGGCCTGACTTCGCCGCCGGCGACGACGATTCCCATGACTCCCGCCTTGCGGATGAGTTTGCCGTCGACATCCTTGTCGAGCGTCGCTTCCATCAGTCCGTCCTGAAGTCCGTTGAGCTGGCCGCAGGGATTGCGCAGGCCCTTCACCTCGACGATCGCCGCGGCCCCGATGTGAAGGCGCGCATTCACCGGCAGCGCGAGAAGATCGACACCGCGTGTCGTGATGTTCTCGCCCATGGCTCCGGGTTCGACGCGAAAGCCCCTGCCGCGCAACTCGTCATGCAGTTCTGCGTGGATGAGATGCACCTGACGCAAGTTGGGCGACTCAGGATCGCGCCGCACGCGTGACAAATGCTGCACCTTTTCGCCCAGGTGCGCGTCGCCCTCGACGCCAAGGCCGGCGATCAGGCGAAGGACCGCGCGCGCCGGCTTGCTGAAATTATGGCCGGGGTCGCTGGAGACGCCGACGACCTTCATGGCTTGCGCGGAACCATGTTGTTCGGCGCGCCGTGCGGAACCTGATCGATCACCAGCAGCCTGACCGGCACGGTGCCGTTGTTGATGCCGTAGTGCCAGGTGTCCATCATCTCGACGACGAAGTCTCCGGCCTTCACGTCGAACGTCTTGTGCGCGTCGGTATTCACCACCGTCAGCACGCCTTCGAGCACGTAGACATAATGCGGATGCGGGTGCTGATGCTCCGGTATGCGCGCGCCGGGCGGAAAGGTCGCGATGGAAACGACGACGTCGGGATGTTCCGGCACGGTGATCGGCTGACCGGTGATGGTGGTGTTCGTGCGCGCGATGGGCGTGACCTGCACGGCGGGTGCGTCCGCGGCGCATGCCGAGGCGCACGCAAACACCATCGCTGCGAGCGCGGCAATCGCTTTCATCTCACACCCGCTCGATGGCGAGCGCCATGCCCTGGCCAACGCCGACGCAAAGCGTGGCGAGCGCAAGCCTGCCGCCCGTCTTTTCGAGCTGATGCAGCGCGGTCAGCGCGAGGCGCGCGCCGCTCATGCCGAGCGGATGGCCCAGCGCGATGGCGCCGCCATTGGGATTCACATGGCCGGCATCATCCGGCAGGCCAAGGCCGCGCAGCACCGCGAGAGACTGGCTTGCGAACGCTTCGTTGAGCTCGATGACGTCGAAGTCCGCGATTTTGAGGCCGAGCCGGGCCATCAGCTTCTGCGTCGCCGGAACGGGTCCGACACCCATCACGCGCGGCGCGACGCCGGCGGTCGCCATGCCGAGGATGCGGCCGCGGATCTTCAGGTCATGTTTTTTTGCCGCCGGTTCCGAGGCGATGATCATCGCCGCCGCGCCATCGTTGACGCCCGAAGCATTGCCGGCGGTCACGGTTCCCGGGTTGCGGAAGGGAGTCTTGAGCTTGGCCAAATCCTCCGCCGTCGTCTGCGGCCGCGGATGCTCGTCGGCGATGAATGCCGCGGGCTTTCCTTTCGCGTCCTTGGCTTCGACCGCAACGATCTCTTCGGCGAAATATCCGCGCTCGGCCGCGCGTCCGGCCTTCTGCTGGCTGCGCAGGGCGAACGCGTCTTGGTCGGCGCGCGAGATCTGATAGGCCTCGGCGACATTCTCGCCGGTCTCGGGCATGGAGTCGGTTCCGTAGACGGACTTCATCCTGGGATTGATGAAGCGCCAGCCGATGGTGGTGTCGTGATTTTCCGCGGCCCGCGGAAAAGCGCTTTCGGCCTTGCCCATGACGAAGGGCGCGCGCGTCATCGATTCGACGCCACCGGCGATCGCCAATCCCATCTCGCCGGTCTTGACCGCGCGCGCGGCCGTGCCGACGGCATCCAGACCGGAAGCGCAGAGCCGATTGATCGTGGTGCCGGGAACATTTTCCGGCAGTCCCGAGAGAAGCGCGGCCATGCGCGCGACATTGCGATTGTCCTCGCCTGCCTGGTTGGCGCAGCCCAGGAACACTTCTTCGAGCGCCGACCAATCTACGCCGGGGTTGCGCGCCATCAGCGCCTTGATCGGCAGCGCCGCCAGATCGTCTGTCCGCACATAGGCGAGCCCCCCGGCATAACGCCCGATGGGGGTGCGCACGGCATCGCAAATATAGGCTTCGTTTGACATCTCATCCTCGGGAAATGAATTGGCGGCAGATTAGTCAGCCCTGCGCGACTGTCCACGCCCGACCCCCAGACCCGAAGGGGCATCCGCAAACTTATCCAACAGAGGCAGGACTGTGGGATAATTGCTCCGAGAAACGCAGCAAAATCAGTGCGCGCAGGGGGAGGGGGACCAGAAAGTCAAAAACGAATAAGGGCTGTGGACTTCGCGCTGCTTTTCGCGGCCCCGTGCAAGGTCTAGCCTTGCGCCAACGCCATCAGGAGATACGCCCATGAAAGCCGCCGTCTACTACGAGAATGGTCCGCCGAGCGTCTTGAAGTATGAGGACGTGCCCGATCCGCAATGCGCGCCGAACGGCATCATCATCCGCGTCGAAGCCGTCAGCATCGAAGGCGGCGATACGCTCAATCGCATGGGCGGCCCGCTGATCACCAAGCCGCATATCGTCGGCTATCAGGCCGCCGGCGAAGTGGTGGAGGTCGGCGCCGAAGTGAAAGAGTTCAAGGTCGGCGACAAGGCTGTCACCACCGGTTTCAACGGCTCGCATGCCGAATTGCGTGCCGTTGCCGCGCGCACGGCGTGGAAGATTCCCAAGGGCTGCGATGTCCGGTTGGCCGCCGCGGTGCCGGTGCCGTTCGGAACGGCGCATGACTGCCTCTTTGAATTCGGCCGGCTGAAAGCCGGCGAAACGGTGCTGGTTCAGGCCGGCGCCAGCGGCGTCGGCGTCGCCGCGATCCAGCTTGCCAAGCGCGCAGGCGCACGCGTGCTGGCAACGGCATCGAGCGATGATCGACTGGAGCGTCTGAAGCCGCTCGGTCTCGACAACGGCATCAACTACAAGACCGACGATGTGGTGAAATCGGTGATGAAGCTGACCGACAACAAGGGCGTCAACCTCGTCGTCGATTCGGTCGGCGGCTCTACGTTGCAGGGCAGCATCCTGTCGCTCGCCTATCGCGGCCGAGTCTCGATGGTCGGGGCCGCCGGACGCGAACCGATGCGCGTCGATGTCGGCTCGCTCATGGGCGGCAATCGCAGCCTGTCGGGCGTGTTCCTGGGCGCCGAGATCGCCACAGACCGCGTCCACAACATGATCCAGACGCTGGTCGACGAGGTCGCCGCCGGAAAATTGAAAGTCCTGATCGACAAGACGTTTCCATTGTCCGACGCAGCTGGCGCACACGCTTACATCGAAAGTCGAAAAGCCGTGGGCCGCGTGCTGCTTATTCCCTGATAGGGGTCGACAGCCGTAACGATCTACAATTACCATGTAACCCGTGCCGAACTCAGACTACCCAAAGTGTGCAGAAGGAAAGACAAAGACTAGTCTCTAGTATAGGTTAATCTTCGTAACACGCCGGAGTGGGCTATGGGTGCGGCGAAGGCTCGAGTCATGACGCGCCGCGAACGCGCATCGCGGTCGGACATGTGGGCTGCGTGGGAGGCGTACATGAGTAGATTTGGCGATGTGCAGACCTTCGTCCGTGAGGCGAACCGCGTGGCCGATCTGAACAGCTTGCGAACCCTGCTCGAAGACACGGTAAAATCGCTGGGCTTCGACTACTTCGCCTTGCTGCACCATGTCGATCTTGCCCGCACGACAGCGGACTTTGTTCGCCTCGTGCACTATCCGCAGTCCTGGAAGGAAAAGAGCGCCAAGCTCGACTACTATTCGGACGATCCAATTCTTGCCGTGTCGCAGAAAACAGCGACGCCATTCTTGTGGACCGAGGTGCCGCGCATGCTGACCTTGTCTGCGCGTCAGGAAGAGATCCTCAACGGTGCGCAGCTTGCCGGCATCGGGAATGGCGTGACCGTCCCGATCAACATTCCTGGCGAATATTCAGGCTCCTGCTCGTTCAGCATGCGAACTGGACGTGAGATTCCGATCCCGGCACTGCCGACCGCGCAGTATCTGGGCTGCTTTGCATTCCAGGCGGCGCGTCGCGTGGTGATGATGACCACGTCGGCCAAGCCGTCCTTCGAAGAAATGCAGCAGCGGCTGTCTCCGCGACAACTCGATTGCGTCATCCTTGTCGGCCGCGGAAAAAGCGATCGCGATGTTGGCCAGCTTCTGGGGATCAGCGGGCAAACAGTCCATCAGCATATCGAAGAGGCGAAGCGGCGGTACAATGTGGCCACGCGTCAGCAGTTGATCGTACGCGCGCTTTTCGACGCCCAGATTACATTTGCCGATCTGATCAACTAGGTCGCACTCCCCCAATCAGGGGAATTTCGAAATCCAAGGACGCCTGCGACCCTTCCGGCCGAAAACGCCGGAGGCTGCACAATGGTCAATCTCGTAACATCCTACAACCGCTCGAAGTTCCGCACGCCGCTCGAAGCGATGCACCGCGACCGCAAGAAGGTGTTTGTGGATGCGCTCAAGTGGGACATCCCGGTCGTCGACGGCCAATACGAAATTGATCAGTTCGACACGGACGCGGCGATCTATCTCGTCGCGCTCGACCAGTTGACTCAACGACATCTCGGGTCGGTGCGGCTGCTGCCGACCACAGGGCCGCATCTCATGAGCGAGATATTCCCGTTTCTCTGTGAGAAAGGCGTGCCCGTCGGGGACGACATCTGGGAAATCACGCGGCTTTGCACGGCCCCGAGCAGGGACATCGAACCGCGGATGATCCGCAGGCGCATCGCCACGGCCATGTGTGAATTCGGCCTTCTTTACGGGATCAGCAAATACACCTGCGTAACCCACATCCAGTATCTCTCGCATCTGCTCGCATTGGGCTGGGAGTGCGAACCGCTTGGCGAGCCCAGGGAAGTGAACGGCGAGGTCATCGGCGCCATGTCGATCAGCATCACACCTGCGACATTGCAGTTGTTCCGGGAGAAGATGGGTTCACGGACACCGGTGTTGCAGCTCGACGCCTTCGCGCAGGCCGCCTGAGTTCAAGGACACATTTTCCCATGCAAGCCACCTCTATTCGCCGATCTCTCAATGCGCCCGATGCGTTCGACTGGACCGCGGAACTTCTTGCCCACGGCTATTGCATCATCCCCGACCTCGTGCCGCGCGCGAAGGTTGCCGCATTGCACGACGATCTGCGTCCACGGACACCGTTCTGCGAAGGCGACTTTTATGGCCGGCACACCAAGCGCTTTGGCGGCTTGCTGAAACGTTCGGCGCGCGCCGCGGCATTCGTGCAGCATCCGGTCATTCTGGAGATCACGCAGGCGATCCTCGGGCCGTATTGCGATCGGTTTCAGCTCAATCTCACCCAGGCACTCGAGATCTGGCCCGGAGAGAATGAACAGATTCCACACCGTGACCAGGACATGTGGCGCGGCACCCAGGGGGAAATCGAATATCTCATCAATGTGATGTGGCCGTTCACGCCCTATCGCGCGGAGAACGGCGCCACCGTTGTCTGGCCCGACAGTCATCGCCGACAGTCGGAACGCAGCATGGACCGCTCGCAAGCCATAGAAGCGGAGATGGATCCGGGTTCCGCGCTGTTGTTCCTTGGCTCGACGCTGCACGGGGCGGGCGCCAATCGCACCTCCGCGCCGCGCGCCGGCATGATCATCAGCTACAGCCTTGGCTGGTTGAAACCGTACGAGAACCAGTTTCTCGTCTATCCTCCTGACGTCGCGCGCCACTTCGCGCCGGACCTGGCTGCGCTGGTCGGGTACCAGATGCATCGCCCCAATCTCGGAAACTATGAAGGCCGCTGTCCCTCGGTTCTTCTCGGCGACGATGTGCCGGACTATCTGGGCGCAGTCGATGAACTCAGGGACGATCAGGTGCAGCCGCTCGCCAACTACAAGGCGCATCAGCGTGCCGCCGGACGATAGCGCCCCGAATTGATTGTCCGCAGCGCGCCCGGCTTCGTCATGTTCGATCGTCCCCAGAGTCCCACGCCATGTTGTTGACCAACGCGACGTTCGACTTCATCGAACAGCTTGATCACGAGACCGACATTTCGGCGCTCATCGCCGCATTTCAGGGATTAATCGAGAAATTCGGGCTCAACTGCTTCATGGTTGGCGATCCAACCCAGCCCAAAGTACCCCGCGACGGCCGAATGTGGGCATCGACCTGGCCACAGGACTGGCTGGCGCATTGGATGACCCAGAACTACATCGCCGTCGATCCGATCATCAACCAGCTCCTGATGCGCAATGAGCCGATACGTTGGCAGGAGGCGCGCGGCGCGACCGACGAAATCGGCGTCCGCATTTTTGACGAGGCGGCGCAGTTCGGCCTTGTGGGTGGATTTACAGTTCCGGTCTACACGCGCGAAGGCGTCATTGTCGGCATCTCGATGGGCGCCGAAAAGTACGAACTTGGACGCCACGACGAGACCTGCTTGCACATGGCCGCGATATATTTTCATGCCAAACTCGAACGGCTGCGCGCCCGCCTGATGCCGCCAGCTTCAACGCAAAAGCTGACCCCGCGCGAACGCGAATGCCTCTCCTGGGTGGCGGCCGGCAAGACGGACTGGGAGATCTCGCAGATCCTCACGATCTCCGAGCAGACGGCGCACGAGTACGTGCAGAACGCGTTGATGAAATTGAAGGCAACGACCCGCGCGCAGGCGGTTGCGACGGCGATCTTCACCAAGCAGATGTTCGGTTGAAAATGACCCGATCGGGTGATCGCTTTGGCGCCCGGTCTCGTAAAAGTGACCGGATGGCTGGCTTCATCGCTCTAAAGTCGGTGAATACGTCGTAAAAATCGATTGCATGGCGTTTGCGCGCCCACTGTCTATACTCGCCCGAGTGGATGGGCACCCACGTGATTCCAGGAGCGTGAATGATACCGCGTCTGCTGGCGCTAAAGAGCGCCGTGCCTCCCTATACGCTTGACCAATCCGATGTCTCCGTGCGCGCGGCGCAACTTTTTCAAGGACGAAAGGACATCACGCGTCTGCTTCCCGTGTTCGAAAACACCGGTATCGAGCGGCGCTATTCCTGCGTGCCGATCGACTGGTACGCCGAAAGGCATGGATGGACCGACCGCACCAATCTCTATGTCGAAAATGCCGTCGCATTGTTCGAGAAGATCACTCTCGATCTGCTCGAACAGGCCAAACTGAAGCGCGAAGACATCGATGCGATCGTTGTTTCCTCGACGACCGGCATCGCCACGCCAAGTCTTGACGCACTGGTCGTCGAAAAGATGGGCCTTCGGCGTGACATTCGCCGCCTGCCGATCTTCGGCCTCGGCTGCGCCGGCGGCGTCGTCGGACTGTCGCGCGCGGCGGACATGGCAAAGGCCAATCCGGGAAGCCGCGTCCTGTTTCTCACCGTCGAGCTCTGCGCACTTACGTTCCGCAAGGACGACATATCCAAGAGCAACATTGTCGCGACCGCCCTGTTCGGCGACGGTGCGGCTGGCGCGATTCTGTCGACGGACGGCGAGGGTCCTACGGTCGGCCCGGGTGGAGAGCACACCTGGCCAAACTCGCTCGACATCATGGGCTGGGAAGTCGAGGAAGATGGTTTGAAGGCCCGCTTCGCCCAGAGCATTCCGGGCCTTGTCGCCAGCGACTTTCGCAAGATCCTGCACACATATCTGCAGCAGAATGATCTGAAGCTGAACGACATCGACGGATTCGCTTGCCACCCGGGCGGCGCAAAGGTTTTGGATGCGCTTGAGGACGCATTCGGAATCGAACGCGGCGCGCTCAAGGACAGCCGCAGCGTGCTGCGGGACTATGGCAACATGTCTGCCGTGACGGCGCTTTTTGTGCTTGAGCGCATGAACTGGCGCGACCCGTCGCGGCGTACCCTGATGACGGCGCTGGGGCCGGGGTTCTCGGCAGTTTTCCTGATGGTTGGTGGCGCGTGAAGCTGACGATCGACATCATCCTGGCGCTGGTTGTCGCGCAGCGCCTGATCGAGATCGCCTATGCCGAACGCAACACGCGCGCGCTGCGGGCCCGTGGGGCAATCGAGGTCGGACGGGCGCATTATCCGCTGATCGTGTTGCTGCACGCGGCCTGGCTGGCCGCCATCGTATTTCTGATGCCCGGCGACGCGGTCATCCACTGGCCGGCGATGCTGGCCTTTGTCCTGCTTCAGCTTGGGCGGGTCTGGGTCATCGCGACGCTTGGTCCCTACTGGACAACGCGGATCATCACACTGCCGGGCGCGCCGCTCGTCCGTTCAGGTCCCTATCGCTTCGTGCGCCATCCCAACTATCTCGTCGTTGCAGGCGAGATTGCGACATTGCCGCTGGCGTTTGGCGAGGTGAACGTTGCGATCGTTTTCACGCTGCTGAACGCCGCCATGCTGGCTTGGCGCATCCGCCAGGAAGACGCCGCGCTGGCCGCGCGCCGCACCGGGGAACCTTCCGGTCCCGGTTAGTGTTATGACGTTCGGACCCCTTCGCTATTTCGGCCCGTTCTTCGTCGCACTTTCGATTCCGGCTCTCTACTATGGCATCGGGCCATTTTGTCCGCTTCTGACGATCGCGGCCCTGATCCTGTTTCTTGCCGGAGCAGAATGGATTTCGGTGCGCGGCGTGCCGGCGGAGCGCGACGACGACACATTCGGGTTCCGGCTGCTGCCGTTTGCCTACATCCCGCTTCATCTCGCGATCATCGCATGGGCGATTGCACAGGCCGGTCATGCGACGTCCGCCAGCTTCGCGGTCCTTGCGTTCACCGTGGGTACAACGACCGGAATTTTCGGCGTTTTGGCCGCGCATGACCTGATCCACGGCACGAACAAACTCGGACATCTGTTCGGCGCAGCGATGCTCAGCGCCATGCTCTATCGTCATTTCCGGATCGCGCATCTTCTTGGGCATCATCGCTGGGCGGCAAGCGAGCGCGACCCGGCCACAGCGCGGCTTGGAGAAGGCTTCTATCGATTCCTGGCGAGAACGGTCCCGGGCCAATATCTAGATGCGTGGCGGATCGAGCAGAGGCGGATCGCACTGAGGAACCTGTCATTCTGGAAAAATCGCCTTGTTCGGGATGCGTTGATTCTCGCCGGTCTGCTGCTCTTGATCCTTGCCCTGTCTGGCTGGCGCGGATTGGCGCTTTTCGTTGCACAAAGCGCCATGGCGATCATCGTGCTCGAGCTCTTCAACTACGTCGCCCATTACGGACTGGTGCGGCGCATCGATGGCGGAAGACTTGAACCATTTGCGGACCGCCATAGCTGGAACTCCAGCAACGTCCTCGCCAACAGTATGATCTTCAATATGGGCCGCCACGCCGACCATCATGCGCGGCCGGTCGCTCCGTACCAGACGTTGGAGCCGGCCTACAAAGCGGCCGAACTGCCCCTCGGCTACGCGGGGAGTATCTTGTTGGCACTGTTGCCACCCTTGTGGCATCGGGTGATGGACCCGGAAGTACAAAGACTGCACACTCGTTCAAGCAACTCACCCGCCTAGGTTCTCCTTCCGCATGTCCAGCACCGTCCGCATCTGGATCGGCTTCACGGCCATGTGCGTCGGCATGGGCATGGCGGTACTCGATATCCAGATCGTCGCGAGTTCGTTTACGACCATACAAGACTATTTTCACGTTACGGCGGACCAGTTGAGCTGGATCCAGACGGCCTACCTGATGGCCGAGGTGATCGCCATACCGCTGACTGGCTGGTTGACCCGCGCGATCTCGCTGCGCTGGATGTTTGCTGCGGCGACACTCGGGTTCACGGTCGCCAGCCTGGGCTGCGCGCTGTGCGAGACGCTGCCTCTGCTGATCGCGGTGCGGGTGGTTCAAGGCTTCTGCGGCGGCATGCTTATCCCGGGCGTGTTCACGTCGGTGTTCTCGATGATGCCCGAAAAACATCGCGTGCCCGCCACTGCGCTGGCCGGCACGCTGGCCGTGATTGCGCCGACCATCGGGCCAGCCATCGGCGGCTTTCTCACCGAGCATTACACATGGCACTGGATCTTCCTGATCAATCTGGTTCCGGGCGTGCTGGTGTCGATACTGGTGGCGACCTTCGTGCGCATGGGCTCGGCGGACATGGCGGAGTTTCGCCGTATCGACTATCGCGCCATCGGGCTGGCGGCTGTTTTTCTCGCAACCCTCGAACTCGTGCTGAAGGAAGGTCCCAAGTACAGTTGGCAAGGACTGTTCGTCTATTCCTGCATGGGACTCTGCGCCGTAACAGGGACGGCCGCGATTTGGCGCAGCCTCTACAAGCCGCATCCTTTCGTCGATCTCAGCCGCTTTCGCGAGCGCACATTCACACTCGGCTGCATGCTCAGCTTCGTGCTGGGCCTTGGCCTATACGGCTCCGTCTATCTGCTGGCGATCTTTCTGGGCCTGATCCGCGATCACTCCCCGCTCGAGATCGGCAAGATCATGATCGTCTCCGGCGCGGCGCAACTGATGACCGCCCCGATCGCAGCATGGCTCGAAACACGAACCAATCCGCGCCTGCTCACGGCGGTCGGCTATGGCCTGTTTGCCGCGGGGATGCTGACGAACGGGTTCGAGTCGGTGACGACCGATTTCGACGGCCTGTTCTGGCCGCAGGTCCTGCGCGGTGCGAGCGTCATGCTCTGCATCCTGCCGGCCACGCGCCTCGCGCTGGACACGCTCGTGCCCGGTTCGGTCGCGGATGGCAGTGCGCTCTTCAACCTGATGCGCAATCTCGGCGGCGCGATAGGCATTGCGCTCGTCGACACGATCCTGGTTCAACGCACGCCGGTGCACGCCGACGCTCTGGCCAAGCGCCTGCAGGCGGGAGATGCAACTACCGCGCAGTTTGTCGGCCTGCCGACGGAATTCTTTCATGGCCACGACATGGGGCCGGTGAATGAAACGATGCGCGCCATCGCCGAACCCTTGGTGCGCAAGGCGGCGCTGGTTCAATCTTTCAACGAGGCATGGCTCGCAATCGGCGCTCTCTTTGCGCTGTCGCTGCTGGTGCTTCCGTTCATGCACCGCATCCCGCAGTCGCCGATGGGTCCGGCGTCGGAGAACTAGGCGCCGGAATGCGCCAGTTCGACCTGCACCACGTCGGTGCGGTCGACGTTGAACGCCGCCGCACAGATGCCGAGATAGAATTGCCAGTTGCGGAAGAACCTCTGGTCGTGGCCGAGCGCCAGGATCTCGTCCTTGCGTGCACGCATTGCCGCGGACCATTCGCGCAGGGTCTGGGCATAGTCATGACCGAAGGAGAAATTGCTCGCGACCTTTAGACCGGCCCTCTCGGCTTCTTCGGTGAAGCGGGCAAGCGACGGCAGCATGCCGCCCGGGAACACATAGTGGCGGATGAAGTCGCTGCGCAACCGATAGCCGGCAAAGAGTTCGTCGCGGATCGTGATCGTCTGGACCACTGCGCGGCCGCCGCGCTTCAGCCTGTCTGCGATGGTCTGGAAATAGGCGGGCCAGTAGTGCTCGCCGACCGCCTCGAACATCTCGATGGAGACGATGTTGTCGAACACGCCGCTGGTCTTGCGGTAATCCTGCAGCCGCACCTCGACATCCTTGCCGGCAAGGCGATCCGTGGCGTAGCGGTGCTGCGACGGCGAGATCGTAAGGCCGGTGACGCGATGCGCATCGGCCGCGGCGCGTTCGGCGAATCCACCCCAGCCGCAGCCGATCTCCAGGATCGAAGATTTGTCGCCAGGCAGCTTGGACAGAATGCGTTCGTACTTCGTCTGCTGCGCCTGTTCCAGGTTGGCGTCCTTGCTGGCGTAGAGGGCCGACGAATAGGTCATGCTGCGGTCGAGCCACAGCGAGTAGAAATTGTTCCCGACGTCGTAGTGATCCTGGATGTTGCGCGCCGAACCGCTGATCGTGTTTCGCCGGACAAAGGCGTTGTGAATCACAAAGCCTATGCGCTGCAACAAGCCGCCGTTCGCAAAACCGTCGAACGCGTCCATGTTCATCAGGAACAGCGAAACCAGCGTCTCGATGTCGTCGGTCTCCCAGCTCCCGTCGATATAGGCCTCTCCCAGGCCGATATCGCCGCGCGCCAGGGTCAGGCGCAGCACGTCCCAGTCGTTGATCTTGAAGTTGGCGTGCGGACCCGGCTGGCGGCCCTTCACGGACATGACCTCACCTGTCGGCGTGGTGAAATCCAGCGTGCCGAATTCCAGGCTGGAAGCAGCCTCGCGCCAGCGCTTCTCGATAAACGACGCGGGTATCAAACTCATCGCGGTGTCCTCACAAAGGCGGGGTGCCGCAACGCCCCCCGTCACAGACCAGTTCATTATAGCGCGCTACGCGGAAACGCCGAGAGGGTTTAGGCAGCTTTTGTGGCGCCCAGCGCGGGTCCCAGCGCCGGCGTCGTGGCTGTCGGATAGCGTACAACTGTCGGTTCCCCAAAGGCAGGAGCGGGCGCCCGCCATGGCGCGTCGCAGCCCAACAACCGGGCCACATGGACCGCGCTCGCCAGCCCGTCCTCATGGAAACCGTTGCGCAAATGCGCTCCGCAAAACCAGGTGTTGCGGGCGCCCTGCATCGCCTGCACGCGCGGTTGCGCTGCCACGGCGGCATGATCGAAGACGGGGTGATCGAATTCGTGCGAGTTGAATATAAGGTCCGGTTCGATGGGCGTCTTGGGGTTCAGTGTTACGAACAGCGGCATCGAATTCGCGATCCCCTGCAGGGAATTCATCCAGTACGTCACGGACAAGGCCGGCTCGTCGAGATTGCCGTCCGAGGTATAGTTCCAGCTTGCCCAGCAGTTCTTGCTCTTTGGCATCACGCTCGGGTCGCGATGCAGGACGGCAATATTCTTCTGATAGCGGAAAGCGCCAAGAACCTCACGCTCATGCTCGCTCGCATCGGACAGCAGGCGCAGCGTCTCGTCGCCATGGCTGGCGAAGACCACGTGGTCATAGGTCTCGCGAACGCCTTGCGTATCCTGCACTGTGGCGC
>Ga0265313_10000510_pt1 | contig 40838 bp, 41 predicted proteins | sample 4123metaG_FD_203122 | JGI IMG/M metagenome (GOLD analysis project Ga0265313, IMG submission 203122) | Rhizosphere microbial communities from Carex aquatilis grown in University of Washington, Seatle, WA, United States - 4-1-23 metaG | ecosystem: Host-associated > Plants > Roots > Rhizosphere >... | reverse complement strand
CCTGGCCGGCATTCGAGGTGTGCACCCGGCAGGGCTGCTTGTGTCCGTCGAGCGCCAGCGCATAGGTGCCGATGTCCTCGCACCAGAATGCGGATTCAAATCGCGCGGCAAGCTTTGCGGCCTGTGCATCGAGCGCCTCGCCGAGCACCAGCTTGCCGAGCCGGCGTGCCGCCTTCGCGGCGAGACGCTTGGCAGCATAGACATAGCCCTGCACCTCACAGAGCGCGATCGGCCCTTGCGCCAGCGAGCCGTCGGCGTGGAAGATCGCGTCCTGCGAATCCTTCCAGCCCTGATTGGCGAGGCCGTTCTCGTCGGCCCGGCTATATTCGACGAAGCCGTCGCGGTCGAGATCTCCCGGCCCGTCGATCCAGCCGAGCGCGGCCTCGATATTGGGCCACAGTTCGCGCAAGGTTTCGACGTCGCCGGTGTGCTCGGCGTAAAGTCCGGCCAGCATCACGAACAAGGGCGTCGCATCTGCGGTGCCGTAATACAGCCCGAACGGAATCTCGCGCAGCGCCGCCATTTCGCCGCCGCGCATCTCGTGCACGATCTTGCCCGGTTCGGCGTCGGACAGCGGGTCGGTGTCCTTGGCCTGAAAAGCGGCAAGCCGCCGCAGCACGCCCTTGGCGATGCGGGGATCGCACCACAGCATCTGCATCGCGGTGATGATGCCGTCGCGGCCGAACGTCGTCGAATACCAGGGGATGCCGGCATAGGGGTACGGGCCCTGCGGCGTCTCGGTGGTCAGCATTGCGAGATCGGCCATCGAGCGGCAGACGATCTCGTTGAAGATCTCGTTCGAGGACGTGACGGTCGCCATGCCGCGGCTGGCGCTCTGCCGCTGCAGGAACGCCGAGCGCAGGCCTTTTCGAAACGGCAACGTCGCAGGTTCTTCGATGCCTTGGCTGCAGGTCACCGTGACGTAGATCGACCGGGACTCGTTTGGCTGCAGGACCAGCGTGTAGCTGGCAAAGCCGCCCGATACCTGCTCCGGCGGCGGCTCGAAGGCCAAAGTCGTTCGTCGTCGGCTGCCGTCGAGTCCCAGATAGTTCAGCGCAACGCCGGCAGTGCCGACTGTCGTCGTGGTGCTGCCGCGATGCTTGCGGCGCAGTCCGCGCACTTCGAACAGGTCGGCGAAATCCGCGGCGAAAGCGAACGACAGGCGGACATCGAAAGGACGATCGCTGTGATTCTGCAAGCGCACGCGCTGATACACGGTGCCGTTCAACAGGAAGATCGTGCGCACGACGTGCATCACGTCCTTCTGCTGCACCAGCGTGCGGTCGAGATAGATATCGGGATTGGTCAGGTCGACGGTGAGGAAGGAATTGTCGTCGCGCACGGTCGAGCCGAGCAGCAGCGGCTGCCTGCCGTTGAGCAGCATCTCGAGCTGGGAGAGAAAGCGGGTGTCGTGAAAGAAGATGCCGTCGGTGCCGCCCGGTGTCGCGCCGATGTCGGCATGGCTGTCGAACACGGCAAAGCAATCGCCCTGCTTGAGCGTTCGTCGCGGCCGCGTGGAGGATGCCGTCCCCGGAATATAGAAGGGGGTTTCCGGAACCTCCTCGACCGGCAACACGGTCGGGCTTTGATTAAGCAATCAGACGCCTCAGTCCATTGATGTGCTGGCCGTCAGGAGAAAGTGGTGCTTCCTGGCGCCCGCTCTCGACGGGCTTGGCGACCAGCAACCGGTAGATGTCGACATAGTCTTTCGCCATCCGTGTGGCGGAAAAGCGTTGCTCGAAACGCTGGCGCACCTTTTTTCGATCGAGCGCAATGACGGCCGGCAACGCCGCGATCGCCTCATCCATGGTGTCGACAATGGCGCCGGTCACGCCGTCCTCGACGATCTCCGGCACCGAGCCGCAGCGGAATGCCAGCACCGGGGTTCCGCAGGCCATTGCCTCGATCATGGAGAGGCCGAACGGCTCCGGCCAGTCGATCGGGAACAGCAGCGCCTGCGCGTCGCCGAGGAACTGGGTTTTCTGGCGGTCATTGATCTCACCAATGAATTCGACGCCGCCGCCGGCCAGCAGCGGTTCGATCTGTGTCTTGAAATAAACGTCGTCGGCACGGTCGACCTTGGCGGCGATCTTGAGCGGAATCCCCACCGCTCGCGCCAAACGGATAGCGCGGTCCGGGCGCTTTTCCGGCGAGATGCGGCCGAGAAATGCCAGATAGCCGCCGCGCGCTTCCAGCGTGGCGCGGTGCAATTGAGCCGGGATGCCGTGCAGCACGGTCGCGGCAAAATTGGCATCCGGAATCGGCAGCCGTTGCGCGTCCGAAATCGACACCAGCGGCATGTCGCCGAAGCCGCGGTATAGCGGGAACAGGTCAGGCATGTCCTGCCGGCCGTGCAGCGTGGTGACGGTGCGCCCCGCGATCGGCCGGAACAGCGGGAAATGGAATTGGTCGATGTGGAAATGCAGGACGTCGAAGTCGTCGGAGCGCTGCCGCACCCGATCGAGCATCAGCATGTAATAGGGAATCGTGTCGCGCACGGTTGGGTCGAGCCGCAGCGCTTGGGGCACGCACGGGACCAGGTCGGCCGCGGTGATCGAATCGCCGCTGGCGAACAAAGTCACATCGTGGCCGAGCGCCACGAGCTCTTCGGTCAGGTAGGAGACGATCCGCTCGGTGCCGCCGTACAGCCTTGGGGGGACGCTTTCCATCAACGGCGCGATTTGCGCGATTTTCATTGTTGTTCTTTCGACAGGAACCAACAGATTGAACATCGCAATGCACCAAAAGGTTCCGGTTTTGGCTGGTAATGCCTGCTGCGACTTAGGATCAAGAGTGAACAACGACATCGCCGGGCTGAAGCCCGGCGATCACAATAAGGTCTCGCTTCTGGCCACAAAGAGTGTGACGCCGCGCTACTCGGCGGTCGTTGGATCGATCATCGAGCGCACGCGGGACACCTTGTTGGCCGGGAAGCCGCCTTTCTGGGCGTGGGTCCGGATGGCCGCTTCGTCGGGTGCATTATAGACGCAGTAGATCTTGTCATCCGTCACGTAGCTCTGCACCCACTGGATCTGCGGCCCCATGCTTTGCAGTACGGCGCAGGATTTTTGCGAGATCGCCTGCAGCTCGTCCTTCGGCAGCTTTCCGGCTCCGGCGATGTCCCGTTCGATCACGAATTTCGGCATGGCGGTTCCTTTGCTTGCGGGGCGTGCTGATGCACGACCTGCGCGCAGGCTACCGGGAGGGGGAACGATGTCTTGAGGCGAAAGCCCCGGCAGCGACATTTTTATCGCGCGGTCTTCGGGACAAATGTCCCGGCTAGCGAGGAGCTGCCGAACTGGCGGCTCTTCCGAGGCCTGCTTCACGCGCCCGCACGATCGCCTGATAGCGGTGCTCGACGCCGATCTTGTCGAAGATGCGGGTGATGTTGTTGCGCACAGTCTTTTCCGAGAGTCCAAGGCTTACGGCGATCTCGGTGTTGTCCATGCCAGCGGCGATGCCTTCGAGAATGTCGCGCTCGCGCGGAGTGAGGTCATGGAGCGGCAGCTTGTCGCGCGCCGGCATGGCGGGTTCGCGCAGGAAGCGTTCGATCTCAGCACAGATTCGCGTCCAGGCCGGCTCGTCGGCGAGCGGCATGTGATTTTCGCTGTCGATCTGAACGAAGCGGCATTGCGGAATAAGCCCCGCCAGCATGCGTCCTTGATCGATCGGCACCACCGCGTCGCGCTCGGGGTGCAGCACCAAGACCGGGCATTTGATCTTGCCGGCGGCCTCCCGTACGTCGGTGTTCCATCCGATCTGCAGCAAACGAACCGCCGTCTCGGGCGAGGTGGCGACGCGCTGCTGCGTGCACCAGGAGCGGACGTGATCGAGCGTGCCGCCGGGCTGGAAATTGGAGGCCCATACCTTGGCGAATGGATGATTGTCCCGTCCCCAGCCGAGCCGGGTGAGATCGAGCATCAGCCGGGCCTTTTCCGCCTCTTCCGGCCGGTCATTGCCGCGCAGGCGGCCGAGCGCGTAGGTGCCGTAAAGCACCAGCCGGCTCACGCGCTCGGGGTGGCGCGCCGCATATTCGATGGCGATCGGCCCGCCCCAGCAGGTGCCGACCAAAGCGAAATGCCGGAAGCCCGCGGCATCGACGACGCATTCGAGATCGTGCACCCAATTCTGGAACGACAGCTGCGCCTCGCGGTCGGATAGCCCGCAGCCGCGGGTGTCGTAGCGCAACACCTTGTGCTCGCGCGAAAAGGCTTCCAGCCACGGCTGCCAGGCGAGGCTCTTCCACTGGTGCTCAAGATGCGTCAGCCAGGTCGCCGGCATGACCAGCGGCGGCCCGTCGCCGCTTAGCGCATAAGCGAGATTGACGCCGTCGGAGGTCCTGCAAAATCGGATCGCCTGGTCCATCGCCAATTCGATCCTGTTGGCGCCGCCCGCAACATGCTCGTGGCGCCGCTTATCGCCACTCCACCTTCTTGACCTCGTAGCCCTTGGCGCCGCCGGGCGTATTGACCTCGACCTGCGCGCCCTTGGCCTTGCCGATCAGCGCGCGCGCCAGCGGCGACGTCACGGAAATGCGGCCCGCCTTGGCGTCGGCTTCCGGCTCACCGACGATCTGCCAGACTCGCTTCTCGTCGGTGTCCTCGTCGACCAAAGTCACGGTGGCGCCGAACTTGATGGTGTCGCCCGACAATTTGGAGACGTCGATGATGTCGGCGCGCGCCAGCTTGTCCTCGAGCTCGGCGATGCGGCCCTCATTGAGCGACTGCTGCTCCTTGGCGGCGTGATACTCCGCATTCTCCGAGAGGTCGCCATGGGTGCGCGCCTCGGTGATCTGCTGGATGATGCGCGGCCGTTCGACGGCCTGGCAATGCTTGAGCTCGGCTTCGAGCGCAGCATAGCCGGCGGCGGTCATCGGAATCTTGTCCATCGTCTCACTCTCCTCCTGGCGGCGCTTTCGGCGTCTCGCCAAGTATTTCAATCCGGCATTTCGAGCCCACTCGGACTCGTAATTCGACTCCGGCAGCGGGTTTGCGCTCACCGGAGTCCTTGATCCGCGACCAGCGAAAAAAACCCGACCGCGGGGGATGTACTCCGCACCGCGATCCTGCTCGTCCCGGCCTAATTTTCACCGCCGTCACAACGCCGATACGGGCGAAAAGGTCCGCTCAGGTCTGACCGCTAAAGTAGCTCTGCAGCGTCCTGACCTCGAGGTCGCCCCCGAGATAGGCCTTGATCCCCTGCGCCGCAGCGACTGCCCCTGAAAGAGTGGTGTAGTACGGCACTTTATGCAAGAGGGCTTCGCGCCGCAGCGAAACGCTGTCGGCCAGGGCGGTGGTGCCCTCGGTGGTGTTGAAAACAAGCTGAACACCGCCATTTTTGATCAGATCGACGATATGGGGGCGGCCTTCCAGCACCTTGTTGACCTTGACGGCCTCGACCCCATGCTCGGCCAGGTAGCGCTGGGTCCCCGAGGTCGCAATTGCCTTGAAGCCGAGGCTGGTCAGAAGCTTGACCGCGGCGAGGACGCGCGGCTTGTCGGCATCCTTGACCGAGACGAACACGATGCCTGAGCGCGGCACGGTGGTGCCGCCGCCGAGCTGGCTCTTGGCGAAGGCGACCTCGAACGAGGTGTCGAGGCCCATCACTTCGCCGGTCGATTTCATCTCCGGGCCGAGCACGGTGTCGACGCCGGGGAAGCGCGCGAACGGAAACACCGCTTCCTTGACGGCGTGATGCTTGTAGGAGGGCGGCTTGAGCTTGAACGACGCCAGGCTCTCGCCCGCCATGACGCGCGCCGCGATCTTGGCGACCGGCAGGCCGATCACCTTGGCGACGAACGGAACGGTGCGCGAGGCGCGCGGGTTGACCTCGAGCACGTAGATGTCCTTGTCCTTGATCGCGTACTGCACGTTCATCAGCCCGCCGACCTTGAGCGCCAGAGCCAGCGCGCGAGTCTGCCGCTCGAGCTCGGCGATGGTCTTCTTGTCGAGCGAGAACGGCGGCAGCGCGCAGGCCGAGTCGCCGGAATGGATGCCGGCCTCCTCGATGTGCTCCATGATGCCGGCGATGAAGGTGTCCTTGCCGTCGGCGAGGCAATCGACATCGACCTCGATGGCGTCGGATAGGTAACGGTCGATCAGCAGCGGGCTCTTCTTCGACACCACCAGTTCGGACGGCCGGTTGAGCGTCGTGGTGAGCCGCGCCAGATAGCGCTCGAGCTGCGGGCCGTCGCGCACGATTTCCATGGCGCGCCCGCCGAGAACGTAGGACGGGCGGATCACCACCGGATAGCCGATCGTCTCGGCCGCGGCGCGGGCTTCCGCCGGGCTGGTCGCGATGGCGTTCTGCGGCTGGCGTACCTTGAGCTGGTCGAGCAGTTTCTTGAAACGGTCGCGGTCCTCGGCGAGGTCGATGGCGTCGGGCGAGGTGCCGAGGATCGGCACCTTGGCCTGCTCCAGCGCATCGGCGAGCTTGAGCGGGGTCTGACCGCCGAACTGCACGATGACGCCGTGCAGCGTGCCGTTCGAGCGCTCGCAATCCATGATCTCGAGCACGTCCTCGGCGGTCAGCGGTTCGAAATAGAGCCGGTCGGAGGTGTCGTAATCGGTCGAGACGGTCTCCGGGTTGCAGTTGACCATGATGGTTTCGTAGCCGGCTTCCTTCAGCGCGAAGGCGGCATGGCAGCAGCAATAGTCGAATTCGATGCCCTGGCCGATGCGGTTCGGCCCGCCGCCCAGGATCGCGACCTTCGTCTTGTCGGATGGCCGCGCTTCATTGGCGGTCGTGCCCGCAAACGGCGCCTCATAGGTCGAGTACATGTAGGCCGTGGGCGAGGCGAATTCGGCGGCGCAGGTGTCGATGCGCTTGAACACCGGCCGCACGCCGAGGCTGTGGCGCTTTTTCGTCACCGCGTCGGCCGTCGTCTTGGTCAGCCTGGCCAGGCGGGTGTCGGAAAAGCCCATGGCCTTGAGCCGGCGCAGCGGGCCGGCGGTCGTCGGCAGGCCCTTGGCTTTGATTTCGTCCTCGGTCTCGATCAGCGCCCGCAACTGCGCCAGGAACCACGGATCGATCCGGCAGGCATTGTGAATCAGTTCATCGGACGCGCCGAGCCGCATCGCCTGCGCGACCTTGAGCAGCCGGTCCGGCGTCGGCGTGCCGAGCGCGGCACGGATCGCATTCTTGTTATCGGCATCGTCAATGCCTTTTGGCGCCTCGAAGCCCTCGATCTCGATTTCGTCGAGCCCGGTCAAGCCGGTCTCCAGCGAGCGCAGCGCCTTCTGCAGGCTTTCCTGGAAGGTGCGGCCGATCGCCATGGCCTCGCCGACCGATTTCATCGAGGTGGTCAGCGTCGGCTTGGCGCCGGGGAATTTCTCGAAGGCGAAGCGCGGAATTTTGGTGACGACGTAGTCGATGGTCGGCTCGAACGAAGCCGGCGTCGCGCCGCCCGTGATGTCGTTGGCGATCTCGTCGAGCGTGTAGCCGACCGCGAGCTTGGCGGCGACCTTGGCGATCGGGAAGCCGGTCGCCTTGGAGGCCAGCGCCGACGAGCGCGACACCCGCGGATTCATCTCGATCACGACCAGCCGGCCGTCTTCCGGATTGACGGCGAACTGCACGTTGGAGCCGCCGGTCTCGACGCCGATCTCGCGCAGCACCGCGATCGAGGCGTCGCGCATGATCTGGTATTCTTTGTCAGTCAGCGTCAGCGCCGGCGCCACGGTGATCGAGTCGCCGGTGTGGACGCCCATCGGGTCGACGTTCTCGATCGAGCAGATGATGATGCAGTTGTCCTTCTTGTCGCGGACAACTTCCATCTCATATTCCTTCCAGCCCAGCACCGATTCCTCGATCAGCACTTCGCTGGTCGGCGAGGCGTCGATGCCGCCCTCGACGATGTCGATGAACTCCGCCTTGTTGTAGGCGATGCCGCCGCCGGTGCCGCCGAGCGTGAAGGACGGCCGGATGATCGCCGGCAGGCCGATATCGTCGAGCGCCTCGAGCGCCTGCGACAAGGTCTTGATCTGCCGTGAGCGCGGCGTCGGCAGCCCGATCTTGGTCATGGCATCGCGGAACAGCTCGCGGTCTTCGGCCTTGTCGATCGCGTCGGCGGTGGCGCCGATCATCTCGACCTTGAACTTGTCGAGCGTGCCCATCTTGCGCAGCGATAGCGCGCAGTTGAGCGCGGTCTGCCCGCCCATGGTCGGCAGCAGCGCGTCGGGACGCTCTTTCTCGATGATCTTGGCGACAATCTCGGGCGTGATCGGCTCGATATAGGTGGCGTCGGCGAGATCAGGGTCGGTCATGATCGTCGCAGGATTGGAATTGACCAGGATCACCCGGTAGCCCTCGGCCTTCAGCGCCTTGCAGGCCTGGGTGCCGGAATAGTCGAATTCGCAGGCCTGGCCGATGACGATGGGCCCGGCGCCGATGATCAGGATCGATTTGATGTCGGTTCGTTTCGGCATCTGCCTTCCAAGTTCGAACGTCATTCCGGGGCACGCGCGCAGCGCGTGAACCCGGAATCCAGAGGCAGGATCGGCGCTTGCATCTGGATTCCGGGTCCGGCCCTGCGGGCCGTCCCGGAATGACCGGTAGTTTCGGCACACAAAAAAAGGGCGCGCTTTCGCGCGCTTTCGGCCCTGGCGGGGCAGGTCCCCGCGCGAGGGGTGCTTAGACCAGAATAGGGGGCGATGGGAAGGGCAACGGCCCGGCTCGGGGCAGCCTTGCACAGGTCTTGTCTGCAACCCGCGCCGGGTCTGGCGGTTATCGATGATGGAATCGAACGAGCCGTCCGATCCCTCGATCAAAGTCGGTCGCATGCCGTTTTTGGCGGCGGTGACGCTCGCCGGCGTCTATGCCTTGGCGCGCGCCGGTGAATTGCGGAGGAGCGAGCGGTCGCGGCGAATCGAGCCTCCGGTGTCTGCGGCAACAGCGAAACAAGCGGAGCCCCGGCACGGCTGGCGGTTCTGGAAATTCATCGCGCTTCGGGTCTATCAGCGCACCACCGACGACCGGCTTCTGGCGCTTGCCGCCGGCGTGGTGTTCTACGGCCTGCTCGCCTTGTTTCCGGCAATCACCGCGCTGGTTTCGAGCTACGCGCTGTTCGCCAACGCTCCGACCATTGAAGGCCACATTGCCAGCCTGGCCGGCTTCATGCCGGCCGGGGCCTACGGCATCGTGCACGAGCAGGTCCTGCGAATCATCTCACACACCACTGGCGGCCTGAGCTTCGCTTTCGCCGGCAGCCTGCTGCTCGCGATCTGGAGCGCCAATGCCGGCGTCAAGGCGGTGATCGATGCGCTCAACATTGCCTATGAGACCCAGGAGCGCCGCGGCTTTTTCGCGGTCAATGCGGTTTCGCTTGCCTTCACCGTCGGCGCGATCGGCACCATGCTGCTGGCCTTCGCCGCGATCGTCGTGCTGCCGGTGCTGCTCGCGTTGCTGCCGTTCGACGGGCTGGCAAAGTTGCTGCAGTGGCTGCGCTGGCCGGCGCTGGGCGCGGCGCTGTTGCTGGCGCTCGCGGTGCTCTATCGGTTCGGTCCCGATCACATCAATGGACGCTGGCGCTGGATCAGCCCGGGCGCCGTGTTCGCCACGCTGTCATGGCTCGCCGGCTCGGCGCTGCTGTCCTGGTATCTCGCCAATTTCGCCGATTACGACGCCACCTATGGCTCATTGGGCGCGGCGATCGGGCTGATGATGTGGCTGTGGATGAGCGCCATCGTGGTGCTCGCCGGCGCGGAGCTGAATTCGGAACTCGACGCGGCGGCGGCGCGAGTCGCAAACGGAAAGGCTGGAGGCCCGGCCTGGAATTGAACCAGGGTGGGAGAACCTTGCGGGGTCCTCTGCGTAACACTCCGCCACCGGGCCGGCATCGCTTGTAACGACCGAGCGTTGCCGAGCGGTTAGGAGACGAGGCGGCGGTTTAACGCGGTTAATTGTTGGTTGCGGGAACCGGAACGAAGCAGGAATTTTTGCCGCCTGTTCACGCCGGTCTTGCCAAACGAAACGGCGTTCACGCCGGTCTTGCCAAGAACGTCATCCGCCACGGGTTGTGGCCGATATTCTGTTCGGCGCGCGCGGCGACGTAGCCGGCGCCGCGCAGCTTCGCGAGCATCGCGGTCTCCTCGTAATGCGACAGGCCGACGGTCTTGCTCAGTCGTAAATAGTCCGAGACGAAGATCCGGATCAGCCCGCGCACCGCGGCGAACAGGAATCCATTGCGCGCGGCGAAGCCGAGCAGCGACAGCGCCGCCTTCGGCGCCGCCAGCTGCGGCGGTACGATATCGCCGACGATCAGCAAGGCGCGGGGCTTGAGCAGGCGGCGGAAGCTCACGAGCAGGCCGTCGAGCTCGGCCTCGGTCAGGTATTGCGCGACCGAATGCAGCACGATCAGGTCGAACGAGGCGGCCGGCAGCGCCGCGACTTCGTCCGGCGTCAGCACGGACATCTTGCCGTTGCCGCGATAGCGCGCGGTCAACGCGGCGCGGACATTGGGCGCGGCCTCGACCATGGTGAGATGCGCGGCGGCGTCGGCGATCAGATTTGCGGAGGTGGCTTCGCCGCAGCCATAGTCGAGCACGTCGGCGGCGGGCGAGGGCACGTAGTCTCGGATGTCCTCGGCGATCTTGCGGTAGTGTACGTCGCGGTGGCGCGCATTCACATAGATCAACGAATGCCGCAAATCGTAGAAGCTGACCCAGTCGCTCATCGGGACCACAATTTCGTCAGCGGCCCGTCCGTGCCGTGCAGCGGATCGCTGCCCGGCAGCGGCACTTTCGGGATCGAGACCAGCGCCTTGTCGCGCTCGGCCGCATTGTCGCCGCGGCAGAGATTATAGGTGCCGTCCGGCGGATAGCCGCCGACGACCAGGAAATTATCGCTGCCGACCAGCCGCTGATGGCCGGTGCCGGCCGGCAGGATCGCAATGTCGCCGGCCTCGAATTGCAGCGTCTCGCCTTTGTGGCCGCCAAGCTGGACCCGCGCCGAGCCGCGCGCAATGCCGAGCGCCTCATGGATCGAGGCGTGATAATGCACGAACGGAAACACGCCGTTGCGCCAGGTGTCGCGGCCCCAGCCATTGGCCTTGAACACGCGTTCGATCTCGGCGGCCGGATCGTTCCTGGCGGAGAGGTCGAGCGCCGCCTTGTAGATCAGCACCGGCAGCGTTGGATTGTTCGGCACCTTGCCGTCGTCGGTGAAATGGAATGTCAGCGTTTCACTCGCCGCGGGCATGCGCAGTGTCACGCGCTCTTGCGCTTCGCCGCGCCTTTGGCCTCGCGCATCATCTCGACGAAGCGCGTGAATAGATAATGGCTGTCGCGCGGGCCGGGCGAGGCCTCGGGGTGATACTGCACCGAGAACACCGGCCGGCCCTTAAGCGCGATGCCGCAATTTGAGCCGTCGAACAGAGAGAAGTGCGTCTGCTCGACATTGCTCGGCAGCGTTGCCTTGTCGAGCGCGAAGCCGTGGTTCATCGAGGTGATCTCGACCTTGCCGGTGGTGACATTCTTGACCGGATGATTGGCGCCGTGATGGCCCTGATGCATCTTGGTGGTCTTGCCGCCGACCGCGATGCCGAGCATCTGGTGGCCGAGGCAAATGCCGAAGGTCGGCGTACCGGAGTCGATGACCTGCTTGATCACCGGCACGGCATATTCGCCGGTCGCCGCCGGATCGCCGGGGCCATTCGACAGGAACACGCCGTCCGGCTTCAGCGCCATGATGTCTTCGGCGCTGGTCTTGGCCGGCACCACCGTCACCTTGCAGCCGACGCCGGCTAAGAGCCGCAGGATGTTGCGCTTGATGCCGTAGTCGACGGCGACGACGTGGAATTCCGGTCTGTCCTGCCGGCCGTAGCCTTCGCCCCACACCCAAGGCGTTTCGTCCCAGGAGAAGCGCTGCGCGCTGGTCACCTTGGGCACCAGATCCATGCCGACCAGACCCGGCCAGTCGCGCGCCTGCTGCTTCAGCGCCGCGATGTCGAACTTCCCGTTGGGATCATGCGCGATCACGGCATTGGGCATGCCCTTCTCGCGGATCAGCGCGGTGAGCGCCCTTGTGTCGAGGCCGGACAGGCCGATGACGTCGCGCGCCTTGAGCCAGGCGTCGAGATGCTCGACCGAGCGGTAGTTCGACGCCGCGGTGATGGCGGAATGCAGGATAACGCCGCAGGCGCCCGGACGCGCCGCCAGGTTCACGCTCTCTATGTCGTCGCGGTTGGTGCCGACATTGCCGATATGAGGGAAGGTGAAGGTGATGATCTGCCCGGCATAGGACGGATCGGTGAGGATCTCCTCATAGCCGGTCATCGCGGTGTTGAAGCAGACCTCGGCCACGGCATGGCCGGTGGCGCCAAGCCCGATGCCTTCCAGCACGGTTCCGTCGGCCAGCACCAAAAGCGCGGTGGCCTTGGGTTCGGACCATCCGCCTGATGTGGTTTTGTGCTCGGTCATGGATTGGTTTCTCGCGCCCTTACTTGCGTATTATATGTGGCGAAGCAAGGGCTCGCCCAAACAGGCTTGTGCATATGGATTTGCTGTCAGCTTTCGGTTTGGTTGCCGTTACCGCTATGGTGATTTGCTATGCCTTGGAGCCCCGGAGCCCTTGGTTCATCCTCGGCTTCGCGGCCGCCTGCGCCCTCGGCTCGGTGTACGGCTTTCTGCAAGGGGCGTGGCCGTTCGGCCTCGTTGAGGGTGTGTGGACGGTGATTGCCCTGATGCGTTGGCGCGGGCGTGTGGCTGCCGCGCCGGCCTGATTGGAGAATGCGATGCTGCGGGACGATATCAACAAAGCCCTGACCGACGCGATGAAGGCCAAGGACGAGCGCAAGGTTTCGACGCTCCGCATGGTCAACTCGTCGCTGAAAAATGCCGACATCGAGGCGCGCGGCGGCGGCAAGCCGCCGCTCGGCGACGCCGAGGTGCTGCCATTGCTGCAGAAGATGATCAAGCAGCGCCAGGAATCGGTCGAGCTCTACAAGAAGGGCAACCGTGCCGATCTGGTGAAGCAGGAGGAAGAAGAGATCGCCATCATCTCCGCCTATCTGCCGAAGCAGATGTCGGAGGCCGAGATGGCCGCGGCGATTGATGAGGCCATCAAGGCGACCTCCGCCGCCGGCATGAAGGATATGGGCAAGGTGATCGGCGCGCTGCGCGGCAAATATGCCGGGCAGATGGACATGGCCAAGGCCTCGGCCGCGGTGAAGGCGAAACTCAGTTCGGCCTGACCGCCACGGCGGCCGCCTTCGGCAGCAAATCGGCCAACCGCTCGGCCCATTCGGTCTGGCCCGCGTCAGCCGCAATCAAATCATGCCTGATCTCGATTGCGACGTGGACCAGCCCGCGCTGCTCGCCATGCACAGGGATCGTGTAGTCGGTGTCGTCGGTGACGCTGTAAGGCTCGTTGTCGCCGACCACGAGCGAATTGTCGGCGCGCAGCATGTCGAGCAGCGGCGCCGCCAATCCGCGGTAGCGATTGTAGAGCAGCCCGCAATGCCAGGGCCGCGGAATGCCGCCGAACACCGGCGTGAAGGAATGCAGCGCGACCAGGATCGTCTCGCGGTCGGCGTCGTCGCGTTCATCGAGCCGCCGCGCGATCGTGTCGTGGTACGGCACGAAAATCTCGCGCACGCGCGCCGCGGCCTCGTCCTCCGACACGCTCTCATTGCCAGGAATCGTCGTCACCTCGCTCATTTTGCTGATCGACGATGCGACGCCGGGCCTGCGGTTGCAGTCGATCACCAGCCGCGAATAAGGCTGCATGATCAGCGCGGCGTCGAGCCGGCCGGCGAGCTTGCGGCCGACGCCCGCAATGCCGATGTCCCAGCCGATGTGACGGGCGAGGTCGGATTCGGCGATGCCGAGACTGACGCTGCGTGGCACGCGGCGCCCGGCATGGTCGCACAGCAGGAGGAACGGCGAGGCTCCGGCGGCGCGATATTCCTCGACGGCCGCAGGCTCGTCACTCGCCAGAATCCGCACCGGGGTTGACTTCATCGGGTCATTGCCTGTCTAAGCGCCACGGCCTGCCGCTGTTTTCCGCAGCAAGACGCTTCAATTCGTCCTAGGCTTAGGCAGATTCGTGACTAGCTACCTGAAGCCATGAGTATTTCCTGCGCGACCGAACCTGACATGCCAGTGCTGACGATCCGCCACAAGACCGAATACCGTTACGCCAGGCCGGTTTCTTTCGGCGAGCACCGGGTGATGCTGCGGCCGCGCGACGGCCACGATCTCAAGGTGATCGCGCAGCGCATGACGATCAGCCCGGAACCGGTGTCGCTGCGCTGGATTCACGACGTGTTCGGCAACAGCGTCGGCATTGCGAAGTTCAACGGTCCCGCCGACCGGCTGGTGTTCGAAAGCGAAGTGACGATCGAGCATGAGCCCAAGCACGGCATCGAGCTGTCGCAGGGGGATGACGCTTTCTATTACCCGTTCGACTATTCGTCCGACGAAATGCCGGATCTGCGGGACTCGATCAATCCCCAGCATCCCGATCCCGATGGCACGATCGAGGCCTGGGCGCGCCAGTTCGTCAGGCCGGACGGGCCGACCAACACGCGCGATCTCTTGACCGACATCACCCATGCGATCAAGCGGCAGTTCAAATATATGCGGCGGTTCGATCCTGGCGTGCAGGCGCCGCTCGCGACACTTTGGCGCTCGGCACCGGCACCTGCCGCGACTTCGCGCTGTTCATGATCGAGGCGGTGCGCTCGCTCGGCTTTGCCGCGCGCTTTGTCTCCGGCTATCTGCACGTGCGAGCCCGCTCCGGCCGCGTCGGCGGCGGCTCGACCCACGCCTGGGTGCAGGTCTATTTGCCGAGCGCCGGCTGGGTTGAATTCGATCCGACCAACGGCATTGTCGGCAACCGCGACCTGATCCGCGTCGCCGTGGCGCGGGTGCCGCGCCAGGCCTTGCCGCTCTGCGGCACCTTCAGCGGGCAGCGATCCGATTCCCTTGGCATGAATGTCGACATCGATGTCATTGCTCAGGCATGATGGACGGGCCGGACAGGCCTCACGATGCTGATCAGGATCGGCTTTGAAATCGCCTATACCGCGCCGCAGCCGACGCCGATGGTGGTGATGCTCAGCGTGCATCCGTCGCGGGTGGCGGATCTGGTCGCGCCGGAAAACATCGTCTGCGATCCGCCGACACCGATCCATTATTATCACGACAGTTTCGGCAATTGGTGCGGCCGGCTGGTGATTCCGCAAGGCCGCATCCTGTTGAGCAATCATGCCGTCGTTCGCGACAGCGGCGCGCCCGACCCGATCGTGCCGCAGGCGCAGCAGGTGCCGGTCGAGAACCTGCCCGACGACGTCATTCTGTTTCTGCTGCCGAGCCGCTATTGCGAGATCGACCGCATGATGGATCTGGCGTGGAGCCTGTTCAAGGACACGCCGACCGGCTGGGCGCGCGTCAAGGCGATCTGCAACTACGTCCACGGCCACGTCACCTTCGGCTATCAGTTCGCGGCGCCGACCAAGAGCGCGCATGACGTGCACGCCGAGCGCCGCGGCGTCTGCCGCGATTTCGCGCATCTGGCCGTGACCTTGTGCCGCTGCATGAACATTCCGGCGCGCTATTGCACCGGCTATCTGGGCGACATCGGCGTGCCGCCAGACGACTCGCCGATGGATTTCAGCGCCTGGTTCGAGGTCTATCTGTCCGGCCAGTGGTACACATTCGACGCCCGCCACAACAAGCCGCGGATCGGGCGCATTGTGATGGGCCGCGGCCGCGATGCCGCCGACGTGCCGCTGTCGACCAGCTTCGGGCGCACCGAATTGAGCCAGTTCAAGATTTTTACCGACGAAATCGTCGAGCCGGGATCTACCGCGGCGCAATGACGGGCGTCGCCGGCGGCAAAGCCAAACTTGCAGGACTGCTCAAGCTGCGCTGAGCTATCGTCGGGGCGGTTCACCGGCGAAATTTCGCCAAGGGGCATACCGTGCACAGGCTGTTTTTGGTCGCCGCCATGCTATTGTTCGGCATGGCCTCAACCTCCGCTCAAAATGCTGTTTCCGCCGATGTGATGAAAGACCTGGCGCCGACCGGCAAGGTCCGCGCCGCGATCAATCTCGGCAATATGGTGCTGGCGCAGAAGGACGCCGCGACCGGCCAGCCCAAGGGCATCACGCCCGAACTCGCCACCGAGCTCGGCAAGCGGCTCGGCGTCCCGGTCGAGTTCGTGATTTTCGACAGCGCCGGCAAGGTGTTTGACGCCAACAAGAACAGCGCCTGGGATATTGCGTTTCTCGCCGTCGAGCCGGTGCGCGCCGCCGAAATCGAATTCACCGCGCCTTACGTCATCATCGACGGCACCTATCTGGTGCGCGCGGATTCGCCACTCAAGACCGTCGCCGACCTCGATCGCGACGGCATGCGCATCGCGGTCAACCATGGCGCCGCCTACGATCTCTATCTCAGCCGCATGCTCAAGCACGCCAGCTTGGTCCGCGCCGACGGGGGCACGCGCGCCTTGATGGATGCGTTCGCGAAGGACAAGCTCGATGCCGTCGCGGGCGTGCGCCAAGCTCTGGACGCTGCCGCCAAGGGTCGCAGCGATGTCCGCGTGATGGACGACAAGTTCATGGAAATCCGCCAGGCGATGGGCGCCCCCAAGGGACGCATTGCGGGAGCGCGCTATCTCAGCGCTTTCGTCGAGGACATGAAGGCCTCCGGCTTTGTTGCCGACGCGCTCAAGCGCAGCAATCAGTCGGCCGCCGTGGCGCCGCCCGCCGCGAAGTGAACGGCGGGTTCTGGTCGGCCACGCTTTTTCTCAAATAGCAAAACGGGTCGCAAGAACCCGCGCCGTGCAGGGGAGGAATCAATGACGATTTCGCATCTATGTCGTGCGTTTATCGCCGTCACGGCGGTCTTCATCGCCGGACTTTCGTCAGGCCATGCTCAAAACAATGGCCCCGGCTACGTCGTCAGCTATATCGAAGTGGCGCCATCGGCACAGACCCCGGCGCGCGCCCTGTTGCGCAATCTGCGCGATGCAAGCCGCAAGGAAGCCGGCAATAGCAGCTTCGACATTCTGCAGCGCATCGACCGCCCGCAGCATTTTGTCGTGCTGGAAATCTGGAAGGATGCCAAGGCGCAAGCCGATCACGCCGCGGCCGACAATACCAAGCAGGTCAGCGACAAGCTCAAGCCGCTGCTGGTCGCGCCTTATGACGAGCGTCCGCTGTTTGCCTTCGCGACCGGCCCGTCCAAAAGTCCGGGCGCGCGTTCAATCTATGCCATCACCCATGTCGACTTCGTCGGCGCCAAAAAGGACGAGGGCCTTGCCGCGCTCAGGCAATTGAGCGCCGAAAGCGTGAAGCAGGCCGGCGTGCAGCGCTACGACGTGCTGCAGCAAACCAACAAGCCCAATCACATCACGCTGGTCGAAATCTGGCGGGGCAAGGCCGCGCTCGAGGCGCATGAGCGGGCCGACGCCACCCGCAAGTTCCGCGAGTCGTTGCTGCCGATCGGCGGCGCCCTGTACGACCAGCGGCTTTACCGGCTGGTCGACTAGCTGCGGAACGGCCGCTTGTCGCGGTTGCGCGACGATGCCGGCTGGTAGGCGACCCGCGAGTGGAAGTTGCAATAGGGCGAGCCTTCCGAGGATTCGCCGCCGCAGAAAAAGAAATCGGCTGAGCCCGGATCGCCGACCGGCCAATGGCAGGTCGCTTCGGTGAGTTGCAGCAGCGACTTGCGCTGCTCGGCCGGGATCTCCATCAATTCCGGCTCCGGCTCGGCCTGGTAGTCGTAGGCCAGCGCGGTATTGCCGCGCATCGAGCTGCGCGGCACGCGGATCATGTGGTTCGACGAGCGTGGCTTGCGCGGCCGCGGCGAGGAGGATGATGGGCTCTTGGCGCGTCCCGACAGGCCGAGCCGGTGCACCTTGCCGATCACGGCATTGCGGGTGATGCCGCCGAGCTCTGCCGCGATCTGACTGGCGGACAGCCCGTCAGCCCATAGCTTTTTCAGCAATTCGACCCGCTCTTCGGTCCAGCCCATCTGGTTTTCCCCATCCGCTTCAATGTCTTAAGCGGTGCCGACAGAATCCTCCCCCGACGTTTGGCGCGGTTTTCCACGCCCTACGCTTACGCTTCGGGAACCTTGGAGGCAGTCACCAGCACGAGATGTCGTAGCTGGTAACCCGAAAGCTACAATATCGGGTGACTCTTGCGCAAGCGCCGACAGCCCCTGGATTCACACATTCCTACAGTTATCCCGTTAGAATCGGCACTTGCGGCATAATTGAGTCGGAGGCGGCCGATCGCTCCCCGTGTTGACAGGCTAAGGGCCGCAAATACAATGTGAATCAGTGCCGCCCAGCGGGGCGGCACATTTCATTTCGGCAAAGTTATCGATGAAAGACCGGCGCCGTGACCTCGCATCTATTGCCGACTTATGCGCGTGTCGACCTCGCTTTCGAGCGGGGTGAAGGCGTTTGGCTGTTCACCAAGAGCGGTGATCGCTACCTCGATTTCACCTCGGGCGTCGCCGTCAATGCGCTGGGTCATGCCCACCCCGATCTCGTCAAGGCGCTGACCGAGCAGGCTCACAAGGTCTGGCACGTCTCCAATCTGTTCCGGATTCCGGAAGGCGAGCGGCTGTCGGAGCGGCTGTGCGAGGCGACCTTCGCCGACACGGTGTTCTTCCAGAACTCCGGCGCCGAAGCGATCGAATGCGCGATCAAGATGGCGCGCAAATACCAGTCGGCCTCCGGCAAGCCCGAGCGCTACCGCATCATCACCTTCGAAGGCGCGTTCCACGGCCGCACGCTGGCGGCGATCGCCGCCACCGGCAACAAGAAATATCTCGACGGCTTCGGCCCGCCGGTCGAAGGCTTCGACCAGGTGCCGTACAACGATCTCGACGCGGTCAAGAAGGCGATCGGGCCCGAGACCGCGGCGATCCTGATCGAGCCGATCATGGGCGAGGGCGGCGTCCGCGTGGTGCCGCACGCCTTCCTGCGGGCGTTGCGCGAGCTGTGCGACAAGCACGGCCTGCTGCTGATGTTCGACGAGATCCAGACCGGCTTCGGCCGCACCGGTGATCTGTTCGCCTATCAGCACACCGGCGTGATGCCGGATGTCATGGCGGTGGCCAAGGCGCTCGGCGGCGGCTTCCCGGTCGGCGCCTGTCTCGCCACCAGCGAAGCCTCCAAGGGCATGACCGCCGGCACGCACGGCTCGACCTTCGGCGGCAACCCGCTCGCCATGGCGGTCGGCAATGCCGTGCTCGACATCATGCTCAAGCCCGGCTTTCTCGCGCACGTGCGCAAGATGTCGCTCTTGCTCAAGCAGCGGCTCGCCGAGCTCAAGGATCGCTACGGCTCGGTGATTGCCGAAGTGCGCGGCGAGGGCTTGCTGATCGGATTGCGCGCCGTGGTGCCGGCCAGCGAACTGGTCGATGCATTGCGCGCCGAGAACATGATCACGGTCGGCGCCGGCGACAATGTCGTACGGCTGCTGCCGCCGCTGATCATCAATGAAACGGAAATTGGAGAAGCATTCGACCGTATCGATCACGCCTGCGCCAAGATCGCGAAAGCGCATGCCCGGCCGAAGCAGGAGGCTACATCATGAGCGGCAACGGCGTGCGGCACTTCCTCGATCTCGACGAGATCTCCAAGCATGATCTGCGCGGCATGCTCGACACCAGCCGCAGCATGAAGGCGCGCCGCAAGCAGGGCGACATCAGCCAGACGCCGCTGGCCGGCAAGACTTTGGCGATGATCTTCGACAAGCCTTCGACCCGGACCCGGGTCTCGTTCGACGTCGCGATGCGCCAGCTCGGCGGCGAGGCGATCCTGCTGACCGGCCAGGAAATGCAGCTCGGCCGCGGCGAGACTTTGGCCGATACCGCGCGGGTGCTGTCGCGCTACGTCGACGCCATCATGATCCGGATTCTCGATCCGAAGGCGGTCGCCGAGCTTGCCCGCTACGCCACCGTGCCGGTGATCAACGGCCTGACCCGGCGCTCGCATCCGTGCCAGGTGATGGCCGATGTCATGACCTACGAGGAGCATCGCGGCTCGATCCGCGGCCGCACCGTGGCCTGGACCGGCGACGCCAATAACGTGCTGAACTCCTGGGCGCATGCCGCCGAGCGCTTCGATTTCCGGCTCAAGGTGGCGAGCCCGCCCGAGCTCAAGCCGAAGAAGTGGCTGCTCGATTGGGTCAAGTCGGCGGGAGCCGACGTCAGCGTCGGAAAGGACCCGGAAGAGGCGGTCAAGGACGCCGACTGCGTGGTGACCGACACCTGGGTGTCGATGGGCGACCGCGACAGCGCCAGCCACCGCCACAACCTGCTCAAGCGCTACCAGGTCAATGCGCGGCTGATGGCCAAGGCCAAGCCCGATGCGCTGTTCATGCATTGCCTGCCGGCGCATCGCGGCCAGGAGGTGACCGACGAGGTCATGGACGGGCCGCAGTCGGTGGTGTTCGACGAGGCCGAGAACCGCCTCCATGCGCAGAAGGGCATTCTCGCCTGGTGCCTGCACGCTCAAGGCGCTTGACCGCCGCGCATTTCTGTCATGCCCGGCCTTGTGCCGGGCATCCACGCCTTGCTTTTCGTTTCTCCGCAAAGGCATGACGAAGGCAGGCTCGCAATCCTGCGTCGTCTCGCTACATAAGAGCCATGATCAGTCCAAATATCGCGATTCCGAGCCGTGCACCGTCGGCGACCACCGCCGACGATACCATCACCCCGTTCGAGGTGTCCGCGCTGGATTTGCGCGGGCGCGTCGTGCGGCTCGGCCCGGCGGTCAACGAGATTCTCAGCCGTCACGATTACCCGCCGCCGGTCGCCAAGCTGATCGGCGAGGCGATCGTGCTCACCATCATGCTCGGCTCGGCGCTCAAGATCGAAGGCCGGCTGATCCTGCAAACCCGGACCGACGGTCCGGTCCGGATGCTGGTGGTCGATTTCACCGCGCCGGACAAGGTGCGGGCCTATGCGCGCTTCGATGCCGCCCGGGTCGAGGCCGCGATCGCTGCCGGCGAAGCCAGTGCCGGCAAATTGCTCGGCCACGGCCATCTCGCCATGACTATCGATCAGGGGCCGGACCTCAATCGCTATCAGGGCATGGTCGCGCTCGAGGGCGGCGACCTCGAAGCGGCGGCGCATCAGTATTTTACGCAGTCGGAGCAAATCCCGACCCGCGTGCGGCTGGCCGTGGCCGAGGAATTCCGCGCCTCGGCGCAGGGCCCGAAGAAAAGCTGGCGTGCCGGCGGCATCTTGCTGCAGTTTCTGCCGCGGGCGCCGGAGCGCCGCCGCGTTGCCGACATCCATCCCGGCGACGCGCCGCCGGGCACCGAGCACCATCACGTCGCCGAAGACGACGCCTGGACCCAGGGCCGCGCTTTGGTCGAGACCGTCGAGGATCTGGAATTGATCGATCCCGATCTCTCGAGCGAGCAACTGATTTATCGGCTGTTTCACGAGCCCGGCGTGCGCGTCTTCAACAGCGTCGATGTGTGCGCGCAGTGTTCGTGCTCGCGCGACCGCGTCGAGTCCATGCTGAAGAGCTTTTCGCAGGACGACCGCGACCACATGGTCGAGAATGGCGTGATCTCGGTGACCTGCGAATTCTGCTCGAGCCACTACAAGTTTACGCCCGACGAGGTCAGCGCAGTCGGCTGAGCTGCCATCCTCCGCTCGTCCCCGCGGAAGCGGGGACCCAGCCCTTCGGCCATAACGCACAACCTAGCCAATTTCCCTTCTCCAGATTTTGCGGAGGTAGCGGGGATCTCTTTTTGCAGCCCCTGGGTCCCCGCTTCCGCGGGGACGAGCGGGAGATACACTGCGGGTTATGAGTCGCCTTAGGGTTTCAGTCATCCTGTTTGTATCGATGGTGCCCGTTGCGGCTTTCGCCCAAAGCTGCCCGCCGCCTTTGGCCTCGGCGACGCGGCTGGTGCTGGTGACCGCCGATGGCATGACGACACCGTCTGCGCGCATGCAGCGCTTCGAGCGCGCGGTGTTCGGCGCGGCGTGGCAGCCGGCGGGCGGGCCGCAATCGGCCTTGATCGGACGCGGCGGCATGGCCTGGGCGCAGTCGTTCCGCTCGCTGGCGAAACCGGGCGAGCCGATCAAGGTCGATGGCGACAAGCGCGCGCCGGCCGGCATCTATCGCATCGGCAACAGCTTCGGCTTTGGCGCCTCGTCGCGTCCCGGCTATCTGCGCGTGCAGACCGGCACGGTGTGCGTCGATGACGCGGCGTCGCCCGCCTACAACACGATCTCCTCGCGCGCCAAGGTCGGCGCATCGGTGCACGGCGAAAACATGTGGCGCGTCGCGGCCTATCGCCACGGCTTGCTGGTCGACTATCCGACCGACCGCCGCGCCCGCGCCGGCTCCTGCATCTTCATCCACATTCGCATGCCGGGCGCGACCGGCACCGCGGGCTGCGTGGCGGTCCCCGAGCCCGATGTGATCGCGCTGCAGGGTTTCGCCGAACCCGGCGCGGTGCTGGCGATTTTGCCGGAAGCCGCACGCGGCCGGCTGGCCGGCTGCCTGCCCGCGGTCAATTGATGGTGCGCTCGGCGTAGGAGCTGTCGAGCGAGAATGCCGGAACCTCGATGTCGAACGTCTCCTTGTCGGCCGTCACCATGCCGTAGGTGCCCTGCATGAAGCCGGACGGCGTCGGCAGCGGCACCCCGCTGGTATATTCGAACGACCCGCCGGGCTTGAGCACCGGCTCTTCGCCGACCACGCCCGGGCCGTTGACTTCCTGCAGCTTGCCGTTGGCGTCGACGATCCGCCAATGGCGCGTCTTGAGTTGCACGGTCTCGGCGCCGAGATTGGCGATGTTGATCGTATAGGCCCAGAAAAAATAGCCGTTCTCGGGCGATGACCGGTCGACGACGAACTTCGGCGTCACCGTGACTTCGATATTGCGGGTAACCGCGCGGTACACGTTTTGGTCTCGCTCAATTGATCGCCGGGGCGGCAAAAGCCGCTAACCTATTGCCATAAAGCCTTGTAAGAGATTATGGCCGAAAGTCTGGACGAAAGAAAAGCCGCGCCATGCCTCCGGTTAAGACCGAACGCGATCTGCGGCTTGATTTGTTCCGGGGCATTGCGCTCTGGCTGATCTTCCTCGACCACATTCCCTCGAATGCGGTCAGTTGGATCACCATCCGCAATTACGGCTTCAGCGACGCCACCGAGATCTTCGTGTTTATCTCGGGCTACACCGCCGCGTTCGTTTATGGCCGGGCGATGCAGGCGAATGGCCTGGTAGTCGCCGGCGCCCGCATCCTCAAGCGCGCCTGGCAGATCTACATCGCCCACATCTTCCTGTTTGCGATCTATCTCGCGGAGATCGGCTACGTGTCGCAGACCTTCGACAACCCACTCTACAGCGAGGAAATGGGCATTCTGAATTTCATGCAGCATCCCGACATCACAATCATGCAGGCGATGCTGCTGAAGTTCAAGCCGGTCAATATGGACGTGCTGCCGCTTTACATCGTGCTGCTACTTGGCTTCACGCCGGCGCTGTGGCTGCTGCTGCGCGCGCCGACGATCGCGCTCGCATCGTCGGCGCTGCTTTACGTGCTGATGTGGCAATTCGACTGGAGCGTGCCGGCCTATCCGGACGGCACCTGGGCGTTCAATCCGTTCGCCTGGCAGCTCTTGTTCGTATTCGGCGCTTGGTGCGCGCTTGGCGGTGCAAAGCGGCTGTCGTACTGGATCAATTCACCGGTCGTCCTGGCGGCGGCGATTGCCTATCTGCTGTTTGCGTTCTTCATCGCCATGACCTGGTACATTCCGAAGCTCGGTATCTACGTTCCGCATGTCGTCTCGGACACGATCTACCCGATCGACAAGGCCAATCTCGATGTGCTGCGGATCGCGCATTTCCTCTCGCTCGCGGTGGTCACGGTTCGTCTGGTGCCGCGCGACTGGCAGGCGCTGAAATCGCCGATATTCCGCCCCGCGATCATCTGCGGCCAGCACTCGCTCGAAGTGTTTTGCCTCGGCGTGTTCCTGTCATTTGCCGGGCATTTCGTATTCACCGAGATTTCAGATCGTCTGCCGGTGCAGATTGCGGTGAGCTTCGCCGGCATCGCAATTATGGTCGGCGCCGCTATGCTGGTTTCGTGGTATAGACGTATCGAGCGGGGTGGATCGGGGCCACGCCCGCCGGCGCAAATGCCGGGCTTGGTGGGGGGCGACGCATGAGAGCGCTGGCTCTGGTCGCATTGGCATTGCTGTTGGGGCAAACGGCCGCACGCGCCGAGGTGCCCGGCGTCTGCGGCGTGGCATCAAATCTGGTCGATTCGGATTTCGGGCTGGCGCTGACCGCGAAGGCCATCGCGAAAAAGACCCTGACGATTGTGGTGATCGGCGCCGGATCCTCGACCTTGCCCGGCGCCGACGCCAAGGCCTATCCGGCGCGGCTGCAGGCGGCACTTACGACGCAATTGCCCGGCGTCGAGGTCAAGGTCCACGCCGACGTCAAGCCCGGCCGAACCGCCAGCGAATCCATCAAACCGATCATTTCCGAGCTTGCTGCGCTGCACCCGGCGCTCATCGTCTGGCAGGCCGGGACGGTCGACGCCATGCGGTCGGTCGATCTGGACGAGTTCAGCGCGGCTTTGGACAAAGGCATCGATGCGGCACATGCGGCCGGCAGCGACGTGGTCTTGATCAACGCCCAGTACAGTCCCCGCACCGAATCGATCATTGCGTTGGGTACCTATGCGGACAATATGCGCTGGGTTGCACTGCGGCATGATATCCCGCTGTTCGACCGCTACAGCATCATGAAATTGTGGGGCGAACTCGGCACGTTCGACTTTACAACCGCTACAAAAAAGCTAGATATGGCTGAGCATGTTCACGATTGCATTGGGCAATTGCTGGCGGAACTCGTTGTCAGCGCTGCAAAATCATTCATGGCGCCGCCGCCTGGCGTGCGCTAGTTAGGGCCGGGGTAGCTTACCTTGTCGTTCCGACATCGATTTTCGTGGGCGATGCACGCCATCGCGCCAGCCCTGTTCGGCACTCTGTTGGCGCCCGGCCTAGCGCTCGCCGAGGGCGAGCCCGCGCCGCGCTGCAACACCCCGCCTGAGCTGACGCGGCTTGCCAGTCCGCTGACCCATGTCGCCCACAAGCTTGCCGGCGGCGACCCGATCACCATCGTAGCGATCGGGTCCTCGTCGACCGCCGGCGCCGGCGCCAGTTCGCCTGACCGTTCCTATCCGGCCCGGCTGCAGGTCGAGCTCACGGCGCATTTTCCCCGCCACAAGATCACGGTGCTGAACCGCGGCGTCAACGGTGAAGAAGTCAACGACATGCTGCGCCGGTTCGGAGCGTCCGTCATTGCCGAGAAGCCCGATCTCGTGCTGTGGCAGCTCGGCACCAATTCGGTGATCCGCGACAATGTGTCGGTCGGCCAGGATGCGCCGATCCGCGCTGGCATCAACCTCATCAAGCAGGTCGGCGCCGATATCATTCTCATCGACCCGCAATTCGCTCCTAAGGTAATCGTCAAGCCCCAAGCCGAACGCATGGTTGAGTTGATCAACACCACGGCGAAGGCTGAGAGCGTCGACCTGTTCCAGCGCTACGCGCTGATGCGTCGCTGGCACGACGTCGACCACATGACCTTCGAGGCCATCGTGTCGCCTGACGGGCTGCACATGAATGACTGGAGCTATGGCTGCCTGGCCAAGGGCCTGGCCGAAGCGATCGCCGAAGCCGCCACTCGTCCGGTCGTGTCGGTTTCCGCCGCGTTTTTCATCCCCTGATTTCCCTCGCCTAGACCCGGTCGAGCGCGCTCGTCAGATCCTCGATGATGTCATCGCGGTGCTCGAGCCCGGCCGAGAACCGCACCAGCCCGTCGCCGATTCCCAATTCAGCGCGCTGCTCGGGCGTCAGCCGCTGATGCGTGGTCGTGGTCGGATGCGTGATCAGGCTCTTGGCATCGCCGAGATTGTTGGTGATGCGGATCAGCTTGAGCGCGTTGAGAAAGCGAAATGCGCCGGCCTTGCCGCCCTTGATCTCGAATGAGCACAGCGTCGAGCCGGCGCTCATCTGCTTGCGCACAATGTTGGCCTGCGGATGGTCGACGCGGCCGGGATAGATCAGACGGGTGAGGCTCGGATGGCCGGCGAGCTTGTCGGCCACTGCTGCCGCGGTTTCGGTCTGCCGCGCCACCCGCACCGCCAGTGTTTCGAGGCCCTTGAGCAGCACCCAGGCGTTGAACGGCGAAATCGACGGGCCGGTTTGTCGCAACAGCTGATGGACGTTGTCCTGGATGAATTTCTCCGACGCCAGAATGACGCCGCCGAGGCAGCGGCCCTGGCCGTCAATGTGCTTGGTGGCCGAATAGACCACGCAGTCGGCGCCGAGCGTCAGCGGGCTCTGATACAGCGGCGTCGCGAACACGTTGTCGACCACCAGCTTGGCGCCGACGCTGTGCGCGATCCCGGCGACTGCGGCGATATCGATCACCTCCAGCATCGGGTTGGTCGGCGTCTCGATGAAACACACCTTGGTGTTCTTGCGGATCGCCTTCTGCCATTGCGTCAGATCGGTGCCGTCAACTAGCGTCGATTCGACGCCGAAGCGCGGCATCCAGTCCTCGATCACCCAGCGGCACGAGCCGAACAGCGCCTTGGCGGCGACGACGTGATCGCCGGCGCGCACCAGCCCCATCAGCGCGGTGGTGACCGCCGCCATGCCGCTCGCCGTGCCGCGCGCGGCTTCGGCGCCTTCCAGCGCCGCCATGCGCTGCTCGAACATGCTGACGGTCGGGTTGGAGTAGCGCGAATAGACGTAGCCCGGCTCCTTGCCGGAAAACCGCGCTTCGCACTGCTCGGCGGTGTCATAGACATAGCCTTGCGTTAAAAAGATGGATTCTGAGGTTTCGTTGAATTGCGAGCGCAGCGTCCCGGCGTGGATCAGCCGGGTTTCGGGGCGATAGTCGCGAACGGACGCGGTCATGTGAGCTCCTTTGCGCCGGTGCACGAAACGCCGTGCATCGGCCAATAAAAAACCGGCCAGACAATTGTCGGCCGGGCTCACGTGTCCCCGGCCTTTTAGCGACTTATTTAACGTGGCTGCAAGCCGGCCGGCTCAAATGACCACGGGATAATTGGTTTGTAGCGGGACGGGGCGCTTCACGTCAAGGGAGCCATCGGGTTAGATCGGCGCGCAACGATCAGGGCACGCTGTGGCGCTTTCATTCGCCGTCGACGACAAGGGCATCTTGCCGGACCACATGATCGTGGCGCTGGCCAGGGCCGGCGGCATCCTGCCGGCGATCGACTTCGCCCCCGACCAGATCCAGCCGGCGAGCCTCGACCTGCGGCTCGGCGACGTCGCCTATCGGGTGCGCGCCAGCTTCCTGCCCGGGCGCACCACCGTCGCCGAGCGCATCGACGAGTTGAAGCTGCACGAAATCTCGCTTTCCGACGGCGCCGTGCTCGAGACCGGCTGTGTCTACATCGTGCCGCTGCTGGAAAGCCTGTCGCTACCGGACGACATCGCGGCCGCGGCCAATCCGAAAAGCTCGACCGGACGGCTCGACGTGTTCACCCGCGTCATCGCCGACGAGACCCGCGGCTTCGATCGCATCCATGCCGGCTATCACGGTCCGCTCTATGCCGAGATCAGTCCGCGCACGTTTCCGATTTTGGTGCGGGAAGGCTCGCGGCTGTCGCAGATCCGTTTCCGCCGCGGCCACGCGCTGCTCGGCGCCGAGGCGCTGCGCGCGCTGCATGCGCGCGAGCGCCTGGTCGATGCCACCAGCGCCGATGTCGGCGAAGGCATCGCGGTCGGCGTCGATCTCTCAGGCTCCCTTATTTCTCCTCCCCCGCTCGCGGGGGAGGGCAAGGGTGGGGGCATTGTCGGCTATCGCGCCAAGCGCCACACCGGATTGATCGACGTCGAGCGCCGCGCCGGCTACACCATCGCCGATTTCTGGGAGCCGATGCAGGCGCGGCCCGATCGCAGCCTGATCCTCGATCCCAACGAATTCTACATCCTGGCCTCGAAGGAAGCGGTGCAGGTGCCGCCGGACTACGCCGCCGAGATGGTGCCGTTCGATCCGCTGGTCGGCGAATTCCGCGTGCACTATGCCGGCTTCTTCGATCCCGGCTTCGGCTATGCCGGCGCCGGCGGCACCGGCTCACGGGCCGTGCTGGAAGTGCGCTCGCGCGAGGTGCCGTTCATCCTCGAGCACGGCCAGATCGTCGGACGCCTGGTTTACGAGAAGATGCTGGCGCGTCCGGAGAAACTATACGGCCAGGGCATCGGCTCGAATTACCAGGCGCAGAGCCTCAAGCTGTCGAAGCACTTCAAGCCGTGATGACGCCTGGAACTTAAGCTCCGCCGCGGGCGTTATTGGCGCAACGAATTGAAGGAGACGTCCGGTGTTGTCCGCATCGCGCTATATCCTCAATGGCAGTCCGCGGGTCTGCGCGTTTTGCCGCGAGCCATTGCGCTACGAGGCGCACCGCCGCCGCGATCAATATTTCTGCAACGAATTGTGCGCCGATGCCTGCGGCGAGCCGGTGCGGCTTCTCGCCGACTACGAAGTGCGGCCTCATCTTATTGCGGTCAGAGCGTAGTTCTCCAAGCGACACCACGCATTGTGCGCGCGGTGTCGCTGATGGTTCGGTCAACGCGCCATCGCCGTTGTCGTGGTCCGCGAGAGCGATGCCTCGATGCTGCGGACCTTTCGCTCCAGCATTTCGGTTGCCTGTTGCTCCGCCCGAAGGACGTCCTGCTGTCGCTGGATTTGCTTTGCCTGTTGCGCGATCAGTTTTTCTTGCCGCTCGATCTGCTCAGCCTGCGCCTGCATTGTTTTGTGGTCGCGCTGATATTCGGCGAGCAGGAAAACAGGCAGCAGGTGATACTTCACCGTCTCCGGCTGACTCTTGGCGTTGAACACGACCAGATTGGGCAGCACCTCGGCCACGTCCTCGGCAATCAGGCCATATTCGAGCGGCTTCGGCCCGTCGATGTAGGCTTTCTTGTAGCGGAATGTCACCGGACGCAATTTCGTCAACGCCGCACGCATATCGGGAAACGGCTGAATGTCCTCTTTGTAGCGGCGTGATGATGACACCGTGCCGAGCTGGCCGGTGGTCGTGTTGATCAACACGGCAGCGCTGTTGGCGACCGTGACGCCGCTGATGCCGGCGATGAAAGCCGACGTCTGCGTGCCCTGAATGCCGATCTTGATGGTTTTGTTGTCGGCAGCCAGCCCTTGATTGCCGATGAAGATGCTGCTTGAGGGCGCCGTCGCGCTAGCTCCTGCAAGGGCGCCGACGGCGACGTTGTTGGTGCCGGTGGTGTTGGCGTTGAGCGCGAAGTAACCAAGGCCCGTGTTATTGCCGCCAGTCGTGACGCTGGCGACAGCCGCCCGACCCAGGCCGGTGTTGGCGGTCGCCGTAGAGTTGCTATAGAGCGCGTCCTTTCCCAGCGCGGTGTTGTCCTGGCCAATCGTGTTGGCGAACAGCGCGCTCAGCCCAACAGCAGTGTTGTCCCCGCCGGTGGTGTTGACTTCGAGCGCGCTTCTGCCGACGGCTGTATTGCTGCTGCCAGTGGTGTTGTTCAATAGCGCCCTTGCTCCCGTCGCTGTGTTGCTGCCGCCGGTACTATTGCTGTCGAGCGCGGCGTAACCCGTCGCGGTGTTGTCGTTGCCGGTGCTGTTGCCGCTGAGGGCTTCCTCTCCCACGGCAGTATTTTCGGTGCCAGTGGAGTCGGGGAGTGCATCGAACCCAAACGAGGTCGAGCCGCCGACATTATGGAGGAGTTTGATGCCGCTGCTGGTCAATGCGATTTTTCCGACTTGAGGCGAGTAGATGCCCGTGACGCTGGAAGACGCGAAACTAATGGAAGGCGCAGCAACGCTGCCATCGCCGACTATGTTTGGACCGGTCGGGCCTTGCGGACCCTGAGGCCCGATTGGGCCCTCTGGCCCCGCGGCCCCAGGCGCTCCGGCCGGACCTTTTGCTCCTTTCGGCCCCGCTGGTCCGGCGGGTCCGGTCGCGCCGGTGGCGCCCTGAAGGCCTTGCGGCCCGGTCGCGCCGGCGGCGGCAAAAAGCTGCCAATCGGTCGAATCACCCAGCGGCGTCTTGCCCTTGTTGGTGGTCTTGGCCTGCCAGTTGGAGCCCTGATAGGTCACCAGATCGTCAGGCTGATAAGTCTTCGAAGCTTTCCACGTGCCAAGCGGATTGAATCCGCCGGCCAACAATTCCCAGTCCGTCTCCGTCGACGGATTGGTCGACCCCGGCACCTTGTTCTTGTTGCCTTTCAGGGCGCGCCACGTCGAACCCCGTGCGGTGACGACATCGTTCTTGCGGTAGTGCTCGGTTGCCGACCAGGCGCCGCGCGGGTTCAGTTCAGCCGCGTTCGATTCAATATCGGGCGATGGCGCGCCCGCGCCGACGGCTTGCCATTGAAATGCAAAGATAACGATCAAAACGATGGATAGACGGACAGACGCCAGCATGATGGCCCCCCTGTGATGCTCGGCGGATTTAGTGACGGACGTGGGGGTACGTCTTGTCCTGAGCGGAAGGCTGACCGGTACGCGGCCGAACCGCGGCCTCTGCCGGCCGGCCGTCACTTGCGCGACCTGATACTGGAGCGAAGTTGGCCCGCAACCAAATCGCGAATACGCTAGCGGAGAATGTGGGCGTCGAAATAAATCATTGACGTGCCTTCATGCGATTCGCGGCCGAACGAGACGGTGAGTCACGATGGATTCGGAATTCACGACGCTTCGCGTGAGCACGGCGGCATTTGAAGGGAATGGCGGCATCGATGCCTTCCTGGAAATCTGGGGTCGCAAGATCCTCCGAATGGAAATGAACGCGCTCGATGACAATCCGCTTGAGGTCAATCTCGTGCTGCGTTGCTTGACAAATTGTGCGATCGCATCCGGCTCGCTTTCGCCGATGCGCAACAGCATCACCAAAGAGCTGATCGCAGACGACGATCTTGTCCTGGTCATAGTTGAAAGTGGTGTTGCGGAATGCAGTCAGCATGGTCGCATTGTTCGGCTCGATGCAGGCGAAGCCGTGCTGACTGCCAACGGCGCTCCCGGAACGTTCACCGGCCTGACGGCGACGCGTGTCGTCAATTTTCGGTTCAGCCGCGCGCTGCTCGATCACCATGTCGGCGATCTCGACAATCGGGTGGCTCGACCAATTCCGAAAAACGACCGTGCGTTGCAATTGCTGAAGACGTATTCGAAAACGCTGACCGAGATACGGGATTTAGGGACTGCCGATCTGCGCCGCACGGTGGGCATGCACCTGCACGATCTTGCTGCGCTGTCGCTCGGCAGCCGGCATCAGCATGAACTGAGTCTGCGAGCGGCGCGGCTGCAGGCGGTCAAGATGGATATCGTCACGCGCGTCGCCGACGAACATCTGACGGTGTCCGATGTCGCCGCGCGCCATCGCGTGACGCCGCGCTATGTTCAGATGCTGTTCGAGAGCGAGGGCAGGACCTTCACTGACTATGTGCTCGAACAGCGCCTGAACGTCGCTTATCGCATGCTGTCGGCACCCCGCTATGCGGGTTGGACGATCGCCTCGATCGCGTTCGAGGCCGGATTTTCCAACCTGTCTTATTTCAACCGCACCTTTCGTCGGCGCTACGATGTGACACCCTCGGACGTCCGCCATGCGGCTCGACGCGAAGAATAAGTTTTGTGTCTGTGAGCGCGGATTCCTTCGAACGGCGCCGTCCGACGCCCGCCATCTCTGCTATGCGCTGGCGCCGGCATATTGCCGTGCGCGGAATTCTAGGGCGTTGCAATCCGCTAACGCATGACTCAAGATGGCGGTGCAAACAGGACCAAGATCGAAAGCCGAGATTTGCGGGCGTAGTTCAATGGTAGAACGGCAGCTTCCCAAGCTGCATACGAGGGTTCGATTCCCTTCGCCCGCTCCAACGCTGCGGTGCTGGACAAGCAATCGGTTCAATTTTGATCGCCATATCGCTCGGTCACCGCTGCGGCGACAAATTGCTTGCGCCCTTGCGGACCCGGGGTGGTGCCGTGGTCGGCGCACCAGCCGGGAAATGTCTTGGGGTCGATGGGAACGCGCATGACGACGTGCCCGTAGGCCTTGAGACCGCGCTCCATCTCCTCGGCCATCTTCAGCCACTCGTTCCAGGTCGGCGGCAGCTTGCTGCCGTCGCTGAAAATAGTTCGGAGCGCTTGATAATCGTCCTCTTTGATCCAGTAAGCCCCGACCGCCGGAGGCGGCCTGTCGTCCGCGTCGGCCAATTCGGCCTCCTGTCAAATTGTGAACATTCGTTTGTCACGTCGCCAATCCGTCAGATCGCCGCCGCCAGCTCGCGGACCACGACCTGCGGCAATAGCCGCTCGACGTCGCTCTGCCGGCACAGCTCGGTGCCCGGGCTCATCACTGCCGCCGACGCCGCGGCGATACCGACGCGAAATGCATCCTCGAGCGGTTTGCCGGCGGCGAGCGTCGCGACCAGCCCGCCGAGGAAACTATCGCCGGCGCCGACCGTGCTGACCACTTCGCTGGCGACCGGCTGCGCCTTGAGCGCGCGATCCTTCGTCACCAGCAGCGCGCCTTGCTCGCCGAGCGTGAGCGCGACGATCTCGGCCTGTGCTTTGCCGATCAGCGAACGGCAGGCGGCAATGCGCGCGCCGTCGTCATCGAGCGGCGCGCCGACGAAATCGCTGAGCTCGGTGAGGTTCGGCTTCACCAGATAGACACCTTCCGCCAGCGCCGCCTTGAGCGCGGCGCGCGACGTGTCGATGATCGCCTTGGCGCCTAGTTTCTTGGCGAGCCGCGCCACCTGGGCAAAAAAATCGTCGGGCACGCCGGGCGGCATGCTGCCGCTCGCCACCACGAATTTCGGCTGGTGCGCGAACGTCGCAAGCGTGTCGAGCACGGCTTCCCATTCGGCACGATGCAGCCGCGAGCCCGGCAGCACGAAGCGAAACTGCTCGCCGGTTTCTTCCTCATAGGCGGTGAAATTCTCCCGGGTCTCGACATGCGAGGGCGTCGCCAGGCTGGCAATGCCTTCGCGCTCGAGCAGCCGGTGCAGCAGCTTGCCGAGCGCGCCGCCGGTCGGATAGATCGCGGTCACGTCGGCGCCGAGCCGGAACGCCGCCCGCGCCACATTGATGCCGCCGCCGCCGGGGTCGCGCTTGGGCGCCGAGCAGCGCATTTTCTGCGCCGCCTCGACCCGCGTGGTGTTGACGAAAATATCGATCGCCGGATTGATGGTGATGGTGACGATGTCGGTCACGCCGCCGCCTGACCTTGTGCAGTTGAGATAGCGCCAGGCCGGATTTTACATGAATCCGCCGGACTTGGCGCTCTCATGGAAACGCCGCAGCGGTGCAGGAAGTTCCGGCCGCGCAGCGCCTAGCCCCAAAACGAACCGGCCGCGCAGGGCGCGGCCGGAATCCAGTCCAGTTCGCGGTGTCTTAGTTGCCGCTGATGGTCTTGATCACGCTCGACATCGGGCGTGCCTCGTCGAGGCCGCCGCCCATCTCCTTGAGCACGATCTGCTTGTATTCGGCGATCGGCTCGACCGGATCCTTGCCGGTGACCTGCACCACCTTGTAGCCGCCGGCTTTCAGCTGCTTCAGGATCTCAGGGATGGCCTCGGCGGTGGCATGCTGGAAGTCGTGCATCAGGATGATGCCCTTGCCGCGTTTTTCGAGCTTGGTCATCACCGATTTGATGACCTGCTCGGGCTTGCGCATCTTGAAGTCGAACGAGTCGAAGTCAGTCGAAAAGATGCCGATATTGCGGGTGCCGAGATATTTGACCATTTCCGGCGGGTGTCTGAGCGCCGGGAAGCGGAAGAATGGCCCGACCGGCTTGTCGCCGAGGGCGATGCTGACCGCGGCGAGGCCTTTCTCGATTTCGGCCTTGGCCTCGTCATCGGTCAGACGCGACAGGTCCTTGTGCGACCAGGTATGCGAGCCGACGGTGTGACCGGCAGCAAGGACCTTCTTCAGGATTTCCGGGTGATAGCCGGCATGCTTGCCGATCGGGAAAAACATCGCCTTGGTGCACTGGTCGGCCAGCGCCTGGAGCACGGCGGGGGTATTTCCGGGCCATGGGCCGTCGTCGAAGGTCAGCACGATTTCGTGGTCGGCCAGGAAGTCGTAGGCCTTGAAGTGCTCGAAGCCGAAGCCCGGCCCGCCGGTAGTGTCGATCTGCACGACGCGGGAGACGCCGAGCGCGTTAGGATTAGCGCAGGTCGCGGCCGGCGCTGCGGCCGGCTTGGCCGCGGTATCGGCCGCCGGGGCCGCCGCCAGTTTGGCTGCTGCATCGGTGGCCGGCGCAGTTTGCGCCATCGCGGCGCCGCTGACGAGCGCTGCCGCAATCGCCAGCGCAAGGGTCAAGGATTTACGCATCACGCCTCCAGCCCCGGTTCGGGGTATTGTTATTCGGCCTATACATTGAAGCTTTAACTCTTTGAGTCAACGCGGCGGCCAGTTGTGCCCGGAAAACCTGAGGGATATTGAATCCTATGGTTAATTTGGGCTCCCGCGCCACGGACCTGTTGTCAGGCGGCTCGGGCCAGCCTACCTGACAAATGAACGGAACCCCGATCATGCCGGCCAGTCTCGACGCCGCTCCGCCCATGGCCCGCCCGCTTGCCGCGCTGGCAATCGCCGGCGGCGTGCTGGCGGCCGCGGGTGGGGCGCTGTGGGCCTATTACGGCACGACGGTGTTCTTTGAGATGGTGCGAGCCGGCTGGGCTGCATGTTTCTGACAAAGTTGCGCGCCATCTGATGCCGATGACAGGCAATTCCTCCCGCGTCGTTTTGGTGATTTCAGCGTTTCTCGCCGGGCTGGTGGTGTTTCTCGGCGCGATTTTCCTGATCGCCGAGCGCGGCTCAAGCCTGCCGACCGCGGTGACGGTCGGCGGGCCGTTCAATCTGGTCGACCAGGGCGGCAAGCCGATCACCGACGCCGATCTCAAGGGCAAGCCCTTCCTGGTGTATTTCGGCTACACGCATTGTCCCGACGTTTGCCCGGCCGATCTATTCGAGATTTCCGAAGTTCTGCGCGCGCTCGGCGCCGACGCCGATCGTACCGCTGCGCTGTTCGTTACCGTCGATCCCGAGCGCGACACGCCTGCGGTCATGAAGGACTATCTGTCGAGCTTCGATCCGCATTTGCGCGGCGCCACCGGCGATGCGGCGCAGGTCGCTGCCATCGAACGCGGCTATCGGGTCTATGCCAAGAAAGTTCCCGCCGAGAAGGGCGATTACAGCATGGACCACACCGCGCTGGTCTACCTGATGGACAAGCGGGGCAATTTTGTCGCGCCGTTCAACCTCAAGCGCACGCCAGCCGAGTCGGCGGCGGAACTCAGGCGCTATCTTTAACGTTGAAACCCCAGATCGTTCAGCGAGCGTTCAGCGAAACTTCGCTTTAGTCGCGCCCACGAAGTTCGCGTCGCCGTTAGACCGGTGCAGTCCCTTTGAAGGAGATCATTATGATGCGTCGCCAGTGGCAGACGATTGTTTGCGGTGCCTTGCTTTCCAGCGTGCTTTGCGTAGCGGCTTCGGCCCAGGATGCTGGGTCAGCCGCGACCCGGAGCAAAGATCACCCGCGCGCCAGCGACGGCGGGCAAGCCCTGGCCGTTGAGCCGGCAATCGTGGCCGATGCGCCAAATGCGCGGTTGGCAGCGCTGATCCGGCGCGATCTCACCATCGTCCGCAACAAGAATGTGCAAAACGTCACCCGCCCGCAGGTTGGCGTTTATTGCATCAGGCCCAAGGCGGCCTCCGGAATCGATCCGACCACGGCCGTCGTCACTCTGACACCTGAGTACTTCTACAGCCTATACAATGAGATCAAGGTTCAGTGGGCAACCAAAGGCAGCCCCTGTCCGGCAAAAACGATCGCGGTCTACACCACGGCCGACGTCAATCTCGACGCGCAATACACGTTTTCGAATGCCGTGAGCTTTTCGATCATCGTTCCGTAAGCTGAAGCCACCGAGCAAGCTTTGCTTGATCTGGAATCCAAAAAGCCGCCGCGGCAGCACCCCGCGGCGGCTTCAATATTTCGGCGATGATCTCGTCCACGGATCGACGCTTGAGCACGCGCGAGGTGCGCGCCAGGCCGTGTTCGGTTTTTTCCCAGCGATAGGGATCGCGCAGCAGCTGGTAGAGCGCCCGCCAGGCTGCGGCCGAGAGCAATAGCCAGTGGATCGGCACCAGCAGCAGCGCCCAGGCGTGCACGGTGAGGCCGCGCCTGAACAGGCCGGCAAATCCAAGCAAGGCCGACACCGCGTATCCCGCTATGACGCATATCTGAAACAGGGTGCCGCTGTTCGACGTTGAAAACAGCGGGGTGCCGGTGGCCAGCGCGACCGCGGCCCAGGCAATGATGAGCGGGTGGACGAGCGCAGCCAGCACATTGCCGCCGACAATGAGCTGCACGGCGAGGAAACCCGGAAAGCCGAGATCGCGCCACAATCTTGCCGGCGAGCGCATGTGCACGAGCCAGGTCTGCATCCAGCCTTTGAACCAGCGCGTTCGCTGCCGCAGCCAGGCGCCGAGGCGCGCGGGAGCCTCTTCATAGGTTGCCGGTGCGATCGTCGTGGTGCGATAGCCGAAGCGTGCCAGCCGCAAGCCGAGGTCGGTATCCTCGGTGACGTTGTAGGAATCCCAGGCGCCGACCACGCGCAGCGTCGCGGTGCGGAAATGATTGGACGAGCCGCCGAGCGGCAAAGGCAGGCCGAGCATCGCCCATGCCGGCAGGAAAACATCGAACTGCGCGGCATATTCGGCGGTGAACATCGCGGTCAGCCAGTTGTCGGCGGCGTTGTCGATGGTCAGACTCGCCTGCACGCAAGCCAGCCGCTCGCCATGGGCCACGAATGCGTCCAGCGCCTTGCGCAGCTGATCGGGCTCCGGCCGGTCTTCCGCGTCGTAGATCACCGTGAAGGTGCCGCGCGCGAACGGCAGCGCGGCGTTGAGCGCTTTCGGTTTGGTGCGCGGTCCGCGTTGTGGCGCGACGATCAGTTCGAACGGCGGGCCGAGCTTGAGCAATTCGATGGCGCGCCGCGTCTCGCGATCGTCGGGCTCGACGATCAGCTTGATGTCGAGTTTTTCGACGGGGTAATCCGGTATTATGGCGCAAACGCCACAAGACCGGCGCCGCGCCAATTCCTATCTCACGGCGGGAGGCTAATAGGAGCCGCGCTGTGCTGGCGCGAGTGATCACCCTAGCTTTTCTGTTGCTGCTAGCTTCGCCAGTTGTAGGCCGTGGCGCTGTGAACAACACATAAGCGAGTATGGTGCCAAAGCTCTCGGTTTCATCGTTCACGCTGCTGTCAATCACCCGAACGAAACCATCACCGCCATCTCTACAGTTTTCATTGCAATTTTTACTGTCGTTCTGGCGCTGAAAACATCCGGCCTTTGGCGTTTGCGCCATAATACCGGGGTAATCGATCTGCCGCAGCGCCTCGACCAGCCCCTTGACCGCCGCAACCTCGCGGTAGAGCGCAATCATCACCGTATAGACCGGCAGCTCGGCATCGCGAAACGGCGTCGCGCGCGGGCGCGCCGGGCCGCTGACAAAAACTCCGGCGAGGCGAAGCGTCATCCACGCCAAAAACAATCCGGTCAGGACGAAGGCCGATGCGAACGCGGCGGGTCCGATCGCCGCGATCAGGATCGCCAGTGCGATCGTGGCACCTGGCAAAGTCGTCAGCGCAGAGAGCGGGCGGCGCGACGGGCCGGCCGAGAGATCGGGTCGGATGTTGCCCAGCGGATGAGCCATGCGTTCGCCGACCGTGTTCGCTCCGTTGCCCATGACGAAGTGTTGCAGGCGTGCGGCGGTGGAGAGCCCGAAGCGCGGCGCGAGGCTCGGTTTTGACGCCAGCAGTTCCATGATGCGGCGCGCGGCGATGCCGCGCGGCGCAACCACGACCCTCAATCCATCATCAGCCACGAGCGGCAGAATCCCGGCGGCGCTGGCCTCGATCAGTCGGTCGTCGTCGATCGGGCAGGACTTGCGCGGCGTCGCATCGAGCGGGTCGAACGCGACCCCGAGCGCATCGGCGAGCGCGCGGACGTAGATCTCTTCATCGAGCAGGCCGGCGCTGATCAGGACACGGTCGGCGCCGGTGCCGACCCTGCGGGCCCGCGATTCGGCGGCGGCGGCCGTTTCTTTGCTCAACCCTGCGCGCACGCAATCGAGTTCCGGGCAACGCTGCGGCCGGGACGCATCGACGGTCTCGAACGAGTCGGGTGCCAGCGTGGGAGCGCCGCCATAGGCCGGCACGGCATCCACGAGGCGGCCGATCGCCGCGCGCTGACGGATCCCCAGTCCCATCGCCCCCACCTATGCGGGTAAAATGTTACTTAAGACGCGGCGGTTGCGCGAGAGGTATTTAGGCACCTAGTAGCTGGTCCGGACCAGCGGTGCTAAGGGGACGCCAAAAGGGTAGTCCATGTCCGATTTCATGTCGCATTACGCAGTGCCGATCGCGATTGTCGCGGTCGCGGTCGTGCTGGTGCTCGGCCTCATCAACATGATGCGCGGCGGCTCGCCGAACCGTTCGCAAGAGCTGATGCGGTTGCGCGTCCTGCTGCAATTCGTCGCCATCGTCGTGATCATGGCGACGATCTGGCTGATGGGGCGCTAACGCAGCCGGTGATAAAGTTGCCCGCCCCGGTTGCGCCGGCGATTGGTCTTGCTAGACCGTCTCCGTCACAGGGGAAGGGAAGCCATGCGATTCGCTTCAAGGATTACGACGGCGCTTCGTTCGATCGGTTTTGCGTGTCTGCTTGGGTCAATTGGCGGCGCCGCGCAGGCGCAGTCCGAAACCGGCCGTGCCGGTCCCGCGTCGGCGAGCCTGATCGAGCAGCACGCGCTGGCGCAGCAGGGCCTGTCGATCGGACTGGCGACCGCGCTGTTTGAACTCGAAATCAACGGTTTCGCGGTCTCCGGCAAAGTCGATGTTTGCCATCATAAGATGCCGGTATCCGGCACCACCGGCAGCTACAAGATTTTGCAGAAGGATATCGGCGACACCAAGTCCAGGGTCACGCTCGAGATCTACTATGACAGCGACTGCCAGGACCGCTACCTCCACGCGAAATATGCCGCGGTAAAGCACCCGCACAATCTGCTCACCGCCACGGTGACCGCGACGCTCTACGGCGTTACCGGCAAAGCCCTCGGCAGCCTGACGCTGGACACCAGTACGAAGGTCACCGACACCGTAAAAGGTACGGCGACCGGCACTTTCACGCCGCGCCATAGCGGGCCGGTGCAGCTCGGCTATGTGTGCTCGTATTCCCTCGTCAACGGGCCGATCGGCAAGGTGCCGTGCACGGTCGGCGTCGCGCAGACCTTTGCGTCGACCGGCAACGATATCGCCTCGATAACGCCGATCACCTTCAGGGTTGACCATCGCGGGCTGAAAGCGACCATCGTGACCACCGATGCGCAACTCGCGATCGGCGCGTCCGGCGCGCTTGGCATTTCGGCGCCGACCAGGAACTCGCTGACAATCACCGGCGCTGCGACGACGATCGGCACCGCGTCGGGCACTGGGATGCTGAGCGAGTTCTCGCCGTTTCCGAAGGGACCCAGCTCGTGGGATTCGAGCGATAGTGCAAACGACACGACGTTTGCGATCGCGCTGGCCAGCGACGCGACGATGTTCAAGGGTACGCTGAAGACGATCGCCAGCAAGGCGAAGCTTGCGAGGATTGTCGTCGATCTGTCCGGGACCGGCTCGATCGTCTACTCGGACAACAGCAAAGCCGCAATCACGTCCTGGACCGTGGCGAACTGATCGTCGGCGAAACGAAAACGGCCGTGCGTCTTGGCACGGCCGTTTTGTCTTCAAAGCGACCTTGAGGCCTTATTTCTTCGGCTCGGGCGGCGCCGCCGAGCGCATGTATTCCACTTTTTGCTTTTTCACTTTCGTCGGCGGCTTTTTCTTGCCGGCGGCTGCATCGGCCGACAGCTCGGTGGCGGCCGTGGACTGCGCTTGCGTAAGCGAAAGGTCTTCGCAGGCCTTGGCCGGCATGGTCGCGGCAATCAGCGAAAGCGATCCGAACAGTGCAATGACGGCGATGCGCATGGTGTCACCCGGTCAGGTTTCAGTCGGCGGACGAATGGGATAAATAGTAGCCCGAATCCGGCGCAGGGAAAGGCCCAAACAATGGTCGTGCTCAACCGCATCTATACCCGCACCGGGGACGACGGGACCACGTCGCTCGGCAGTGGCGCCCGGCGCAAGAAATACGATCTGCGCGTCGCCGCCTATGGCACGCTCGACGAGCTCAATGCGGTGCTCGGGCTGACCCGGCTCAATCTCGCCGGCGACCGCGACCTCGACGCCGTGCTCGGCCGCATCCAGAACGACGTGTTCGACGTCGAAGCCGATCTGTCGCTGTCCGAAAAAGGCCCGGGCGGGGCGCGGCTGACCGTGACCGATACGCAGGTGACGTGGCTCGAGGCCGAGATCGACAAGCTCAATGCCGATCTGGCGCCGCTGAAATCGTTCATCCTTCCCGGCGGCAGCCCGGCTTCGGCCTGGCTGCATCTGGCGCGCACCGTGTGCCGGCGCGCCGAGCGCATCATGGTCGAGCTGATGGACCGGCCGGGCGAAGAGGTGTCGGCGCCGTCGCTGAAATACGTCAACCGGCTGTCGGATTACCTGTTCGTCGCCGGCCGCCACGCCAATGACAAGGGCGCGCGCGACGTGCTGTGGGCGCCGGGGCAGAACCGGTAATTTTGTCCGTTCATCCCCGCGAAGCAAATTTTCCGTCGTCTGCGCGGAAGCGGTGACCCATATTCCAGAATCCTGTCGACAGGACTCCGGGATATGGGTCCCGGGCCGTGGCGCGC
>Ga0265313_10000509_pt1 | contig 40853 bp, 36 predicted proteins | sample 4123metaG_FD_203122 | JGI IMG/M metagenome (GOLD analysis project Ga0265313, IMG submission 203122) | Rhizosphere microbial communities from Carex aquatilis grown in University of Washington, Seatle, WA, United States - 4-1-23 metaG | ecosystem: Host-associated > Plants > Roots > Rhizosphere >... | reverse complement strand
GGGTAGAAGGCCTCGGCATCGGCGAGGAGGCGCTTCGCCGCCGCGATGTAGGAGACGTCGGTCGAGGCCTTGCGGGTGAAGACGGGATAGCCCGGCAGTCCACGCTCCTGGCTCTGCTTGACCTCGCTGTCCCAATAGGCGCCTTTGACCAGCCGCACCATGAGGCGCCGGCCGTGGCGCGTGGCCATGGCCGCGAGCCAGTCGACCAGCGGCAAGGCGCGCTTCTGATAGCCCTGAATGGCGAGGCCGAAGCCGTTCCAGCCGGCAAGGGAAGGATCGCCCGCCACCGCCTCGATGACATCGAGGGAGAGATCCAGCCTTTCCGCCTCCTCGGCGTCGACGGTGAAGCCGATGTTCGCGTCCTTGGCCAGGCGCGCGAGCGCCGTGAGACGCGGCACCAGCTCTTCCATGGCGCGACGCGCTTGCGCGAACTCGTAGCGCGGGTGGAGGGCCGAGAGCTTGACCGAGATCCCCGGCCCGTCGATGGGACCGCGTCCCGCCGAAGCGGCGCCGATGGCGGCGATGGCCGTGCGGTAGGAACGGTCGTAGCGCTCGGCATCGGCTGCCGTGCGCGCCGCCTCGCCCAGCATGTCGTAGGAATAGCGATAGCCGCGTTTCTCGGCCGCCTTGGCCCGCTCGAGGGCCTCTGCGATGTCGCGGCCCATGACGAACTGGCGGCCTAAGATGCGCATGGCCTGGGTCACCGCCTGGCGGATCACCGGCTCGCCGCTGCGCGCCACCAGCCGACGCAGCACGCCGCCCAGATCCTCGGCCGACTGATCGAGGCGAATGATCCGGCCGGTCAGCATCAGCGCCCAGGTCGAGGCATTGACGAACATGGATTCGCTGGAACCCAGATGCTTCTGCCAATCGGCGCCGGCGAGCTTGTCCTTGATCAGCAGATTGGCCGTCTCGGCATCGGGAATGCGCAGCAACGCCTCGGCGAGGCACATCAGAACCACGCCTTCGCGGCTGGAAAGCTCGTACTCGTGCAGGAAGGCGTCGAGCCCGCCCTGGCCGAGGCGCGCGGCGCGCACCTTCTGGACCAGCTCGCGCGCTCGCGCCGCGATGCGGTCGAGCATGGCGGCCGGCAGCTCGGCCGCGGCCAGCAGGCGCTCGACCACCGCGGTCTCGTCCTCGCGGTAGGCGGCGCGCAGCGCTGCGCGCAGCGGATCGGGGCGGGTCGGGGGTGTCGCGAAGATCATGGGTGGCGAGGTCATCGCCGCCTGTGTTAGCGGGTCCCGGGAAGGGCGGCAAGTGGCCCTGGGGAGGGTGGCGCTAGCCGACCAATCCGAGGAACACGAGCACGGCGCGATTGAGCCGCAGCATATCCTTGTCCCCGAGACGACCGATGCGGGACCCAAGCTTGGCCTTGGAGACCGTCGTGATTTTATCGGCCATCAGCCGACAGGCAGCTCTGAGGCCGTTGCCCTCGTCCGGCCCAACTTCGACGCGGAACAAGGACGCCTCGGTCGGATCGGGGGTGAAGGCGCAAATCGTGACGGACTCCGTTGCGTCGAAGCGATCGTCCTGCAGGATCACGGCAGGCCGCGGATTTCCCGCGAAACCCTTGCCGGCGGAAACGGTCCATATCTCGCCGCGTTTCATTCGGCAGATTGGTCGGAGACGGCGTCGATGAAGGCCTGATCGGCTTTCGCCCGCGCGCTGCGCGCCACCGCCAGGGCCTGGCGACGGGCTTGGGCGGCGAAGCCGCGAGCGCGGACATCCGGCGCCCAGATCTGGATGGGCCGCAGGCCTTGGCGGCGCAAACGCTTTCTGTGCTCGCTTACCTTGTCCCGCAAGAGCCTGGTACGGCGCGCCGTGTCCATGTTTCTTACCATCGAGGGTTACATGTAACCTCTCAGGAATTCGGGCCTTTTGCCAGTGTCGCCAACTTCTGGTGGGCATCGTTTGGCCTATTGGGACCTTCGCACAGAGAGCAGCCAGGCGGCGTACCTCGTCGACGCGACATGAGGAGATAAGATATCGGTGCAGGCCCGGCGACGCGGCGCTCACCGGTCTCTTGACGATTCGTATCCCATAGAATACATATTGCAATGATCGAAGTCCGGCAAACCGGAGCTTACGCCCAGTGGTTCGATCGCTTGCGCGACCGCAAAGTACGGGCACGCATTGATGTGCGGATCGGCGGCTGTCACTTGGCAATCCCGGTGACGTAAAGCCCGTCGGCGAGGGCGTGTCAGAGCTTCGCATCGACTACGGCCCTGGATATCGGGTTTATTTTCTCCGGCGTGGTCAAACGTCGGTGATCTTGCTCGCGGCCGGGACAAAGGCTTCGCAATCGCGCGATATCGCGTCAGCACTCGCGCTGGCGCGCGATCTTTAGGAGGGTGTCACTATGGCAAAGATTCGAACCCGTGTCTGGGACCCGGCAGAGCATCTGAGAAGTAAGGCCGATATTGTCGCCTATCTCGAGGCTGCGCTCGAGGACGGTGACCCTGCGGTGGCGGCGGCTGCCCTTGGCGATATCGCGCGGGCCAAGGGAATGGCCGATATCGCCCGCAAGTCCGGCATGGGCCGCGAAAGTCTCTACAAGGCGCTGTCGCGCGAAGGCAACCCGGAGTTCGCAACGATCCTGAAAGTGGTACGTGCCCTTGGACTTAAACTGTCCGTGGGGGTGTGAGGGACCGTTTCTCTCTCAATGAAAATCCCGCGATCGATACGGCAGCGTCCGGGCATCCTGGCCGGGGCGGCGGACTTCGTCGGCGCGGGCGAGCGGCGGGTTCAGGATTTCGCCGCGGGCGAGTTCGCTTAGGAGAAAACTGAGGTCCATGAGCCGGTCGGCGACGACGTGGACGACCTGGCCCTCGCGCTGCAGCTGCCCGGCGACGCCGATGAGCCGGCCGGTCAGCACGATCCGGCGATGGCGCTCGAAGACCTGGGGCCAGATGACGATGTTGGCGACCCCCGTCTCGTCCTCCAGGGTGGCGAAGATGACGCCGCTCGCCGTCCCCGGCCGCTGGCGCACCAGCACCAGGCCGGCCACGCCCAGCTTGGCGCCATCGGCCTTCCCAGCCAGCGCCGCGGCGGGCAGGCGGTAGGCGGCGGGAAGCCGGCCGCGCAGCAGGGCGAGCGGATGGCTCTTCAAGGAAAGATGCAGGCTCGCATAGTCCTCGGCCACATGCTCGGGCAGCGCCATGGCCGGCAGCGGGGCCGGCGCTTCGGCCCCCTGCTCCTCCTCGCCGGCGGCGGCGAAGATGGGAAGCGGCATCTCGCCCAGGCCCTTCAGCGCCCAGAGCGCCTCGCGCCGGTCGAGGCCCATGGAGCGGCAGGCATCCGCCCGCGCGATGGCTTCCAGCGCCCGATGCGTAAGGCCGGCGCGGCGCCAGAGTGCGGTCGCATCGGCATAGCCGTTGCCGCGGCACGCGACGAGACGCTCTACCTCCTCTTCGCTCAAGCCCTTGATCTGGCGCAGGCCCAGGCGCAGGGCGAAGCCGCCGGCCGGCTCCAGGGTGCAGTCCCACTCGCTCAGGTTCACGTCGGGCGGCAGGACGTCGACGCCATGCTCGGCGGCGTCGCGCACGATCTGGGCCGGGGCATAGAAGCCCATGGGCTGGCTGTTGAGGAGCGCGCAGGTGAAGACCGCCGGATAGTGATATTTGACCCAGGCCGAGACATAGGCCAGCAGCGCGAAGCTCGCCGCATGGCTTTCGGGGAAGCCGTATTCGCCGAAGCCTTCGATCTGGCTGAAGCAGCGTTCGGCGAAGGCGCGCTCGTAGCCGCGCGCCACCATGCCTTCCACCATCTTGACGCGGAAATTATGGATGGTGCCGGTCTTGCGGAAGGTGGCCATGGCCCGGCGCAGCTGATCGGCCTCTTCGGGCGTGAAGCCGGCGGCGACGATGGCGATGCGCATCACCTGCTCCTGGAACAGGGGCACGCCCAGGGTCTTGCCCAGCACCTCCTCGAGCTCGGGCTTGGGGAACTCGACCTTCTCCTTTCCGCCGCGCCGGCGCAGGTAGGGATGGACCATGTCGCCCTGGATCGGGCCGGGCCTGACGATGGCGACCTCGATGACGAGATCGTAGAAGGTCGTGGGCTTGAGGCGCGGCAGCATGGTCATCTGGGCCCGGCTCTCGACCTGGAAGACGCCGACGGTGTCGGCCCGCGAGAGCATGGCGTAGACGTCCGGGTCGCCGGACGGCACGTCGGGCAGGGTGAGCGGCCGGCCGTAATGGCGCCGGATCAGTTCGAAGCCCTTGGCGAGGCAGGTCAGCATGCCGAGTGCCAGCACGTCGACCTTGAGGATGCCGAGCGCATCGAGGTCGTCCTTGTCCCATTCCACCACCGTGCGCTCGGCCATGGCGGCGTTCTCGATCGGCACCAGCTCTTCCAGGGGGCCGCGGGTCATGACGAAGCCGCCGACATGCTGGGAGAGATGGCGGGGAAAGCCGATGAGCTCCGCCGCCAGCGCCAGGGCCTGCTTCAGGCGCGGGGATTGGGGATCGAGGCCGAGTTCGCGCACCCGCTCCTCTTCCAGGCCCTTGCTGCTCCAGCCCCAGACGGCGCCCGAAAGGGCGGCGACCGTATCGAGGGAAAGCCCCATGGCCTTGCCCGCTTCGCGCAGGGCCGAGCGGCCGCGGTAGCAGATCACGGTCGCTGCCAGGCCGGCCCGCTCGCGGCCGTATTTGCCATAGATGTACTGGATCACCTCCTCGCGCCGCTCATGCTCGAAATCCACGTCGATATCGGGCGGCTCGTTGCGCGAGGCGCTGATGAAGCGCTCGAACAGGAGGTCCATGTCCGCCGGATCGATGGCGGTGATGCCGAGGCAATAGCAGACGACGGAATTGGCGGCCGAGCCGCGGCCCTGGCAGAGGATATCCCGGGACTTGGCGAAACGGACGATGTCGTGGACGGTGAGGAAATAGGGCGCGTAGTCGAGCTGGCCGATGAGCGCGAGCTCATGGACCAGCAGGCGCCGCGCCTTGTCGGGGATGCCGTCCGGATAGCGCGCTTGCGCCCCCCGCCAGGCGAGATGGACGAGCTGCTCCTGGGGCTTGCGGCCCCCCTCGGTCAGCTCGTCGGGATATTCGTAGCGCAGCTCGTCGAGAGAGAAGCGGCAGCGCCCGGCGATCTCCACCGTGCGGGCGATGGCGTCCGGATGATCGGCGAAGAGCCGCGCCATCTCCGCCGCCGGTTTCAAATGCCGCTCGGCGTTGGCGAACAGGCGATAGCCCGCCTCGTCGATGGTGCAATGCTCGCGGATGCAGGTGAGCAGATCCTGCAGCGGCCGGCGCGCTGTCTCATGGGCATGGACGTCGTTGACCGCGACCAGCGGGGTGCCGTGGCGCTCGGCCAGGCAAGCGAGCCGCGCCAGGCGCCGGTCATCGTCGCCGCGGTAGAGATGCTGGCCCGCGAGATGGGCCTGGCCGGGAAAGCGGCCGGCGAGCTGGTCGAGGAACGGGCCGAGGTTCGCCTCGCCGTCCGCTGCCCCTTCGGGAAGTGCGATCAGGATCAAGCCTTCGCCATGGGTCTCGAGATCGGCGAGGTCGAGATGGCATTCGCCCTTGGGTGCCCGCCTGCGCCCCAAGGTGATCAGACGGCAGAGCCGGCCATAGGCGGCACGATCGATCGGGTAAGCGAGCAGGCTGCGCCCGCAGCGGAAATCCAGCCGCGCGCCGACGATGAATCTGAGACCCGCCTGCTTGGCCGCGCCATGGGCGCGCACCACGCCGGCGAGGCTGTTGCGGTCGGTGAGCGCCATGGCCGCAAGCCCAAGACCGGCGGCCCGCGCCGCGAGTTCCTCGGGATGGGAAGCCCCGCGCAGGAAGCTGAAGTTGCTGGTGACTTGCAGCTCGGCGTAGGCAAGCTGATCGGCGAGACCCTCACCCTTCCCATCGCATTCGCGATGGGCCCCTTCCCTCTCCCGCGAAGCGGGAGAGGGGGACCCGCGCGACAGCGCGGGGGGTGAGGGCGCTGGCGCGCTCACGCGAACAGCCCATGGAGGTACCAGCCGCCGGCCTCGCCATAGAGCCAGAAGCGGCGGCCTTCTTCGTCCTCGAGGCGCCAATAGTCGCGTACATCGCCCGTGGCTCCGCGCCACCATTCCGGCGCGATGCGGGCCGGGCCCTCGGCCTTCAGAATTCGGTGGCGCCGACGGCGCCAGAGAAAGGCTTCGGGCGGATCGCCATCGGCTTCGACCTGCTCCGGCCGGTTGAACAGGCGCAAGGGGCCCGGATCGTCGGGCCAGCGGGCCGGCGGCGCTTCGACGTCGAGGGCGACACGGCTCACCGCCCGCTCCGGCAGATGGCTTTCGCGCGGGATCGCCCGGGCGATGCGGGAAAAGCCGAGGCGATTGCCCAGGCGATCGACGAAAGAAGCGAGCAGCGGATCGCCCGCGCGCCCGGCCTTGCTTCCCCGCTCCCCGCCTCCCCGTTCCCCGCTTCCCCTCTCGAGGACGAGCTGGAGATCGCTCATCGCCTCGACCCGCGCCGCGGCAAGGGCCATCGCCTCGATGCCGAAGCCGGGGTCGATTCGATCGAGGCGCTCCGCGAACAGGCGGGCAAGCGCTCTTGGCTCGCGCGCCGGCTGGCTGGTGCCGACGGAAAGGCGGATCACGCGGCCATCGACCCGGTAGCAATGGAGATCGAGGCGCCGTGCACCCTGGCCTGCCTCCGCCAGCTCCTCGCAGAGCCGCCCGAGCAGGCGCTGAAGCACGGCGGCGATGCCATCGGCCTCCAGGGTCGGTTCGGCCAGGACCCGGCGCACCACATAAGCCGGCGCCGGCAGGCGCGGCGAGATGGGCTCCTCCGCGCGGCCCAAGGCCTGGTCCAGCCGCTCGCCGGGCAGGAGGCCGAAGCGCCGGGCCAATGAGGCCCGCGGCAGGGGATAGAGATCGGCGATGCGGCGCAGGCCCAGGCGCTCCAGCTCCGCAGCCATGGTCGGCGGCAGGCGCAAGGCCGAGACCGGCAGCTCGGCCAGCGCCGCGGCTAGCCGGCCGGAAGAGAGGATGGTCTCGGGTCCATCGGCGAAACGGGCGATCGCCCAGGCGGCGCCTGGCGTATCGGCGATGGCCGCGCGCGCGTCATGGCCGCGGGCAGCCAGACGATGGCGCAGATCGGCGATGAGCGCCGCCTCGCCGCCGAAGAGATGAGCCGCACCGGTGATGTCGATCCAGAGTCCGTCGGCCCCGTCGAGAGCGACGAGCGGGCTATAGCGCCCGCACCAGTCGGCGAGCCTCGCCAGCTCCGCCGCGTCCCCCGCCGGGTCGGCGGGAAGAGTGGCGAGGCCGGGCAGCAGGGCGCGCGCATCGGCGAGCGACGCGCCCGGCAGAACGCCGCCGGCCGCGGCCAGGGAATCGGCGGCGGTGACGAGGGCGCGCCCGCCGAACTCGGCGACGGCGACGAGCGGCCAGTCAGACGGGATCGGCTGCCGCCGGCGCAGGCGATCCGTCGGCCAGCGCGGCAGCCACAAGGAGACGATCCGTTTCACTTTCCCTCTCCAGAATCCAAACTCCGGGACTGCCGCCGCGGCGACGCAGCAGCTCGACCCGCCAACGCCCGCCAGGCCTGGCATCGACCCGCCAACGCAGGGCCGCCGCACTGGGCCGGCCGGCAAGCTCCCCGGCGGAAAGCCGCCGGCCACGGGCGAGAAGAAAACCGGTGACCCCGCCGGCCGCGGCGGCCAGCTGCAGGCGCCGGCCGGCGACGAGATCGCTGCCGTCGAGTTCGGCCAGCACGCCGGCAAGCCCGGGCTCGCGCAGGCCCTCCTCCATGGCCCAAAGCAGATCCGCCGGGCTCGCGGCCGAGAGCAGGATCACCCGGGCGGGATCGAGGCCGAAGGCGACGAGGCCCGGGGGATGGAGATCGCCCTCGCCCAGCCAGCCCCAAAGCACAGGGCGCGGATGGCTTGGACAGCCGTGAACCGCCAGGCGCCCCAGGAGAAAGGCGGCGAAGCCGGCGGCAGCACCATCGGCAAGGCCGATCACCTCCTGCAGGCAGCCGGTGGGCAGGCCCCCGCCGAGCGCGGCATCGAGCGCTGGAAGGCCCAACGGGCAGAAGGGCCCGGTCGCAGCCGGCGCGCTCCTGGCGATCAGGCCACGCAGGGCCTCGATGACGGCGGCTTCGGCGGGCATGGGAAATGATCGTCGTCTGCCATAGTAAATGTTCTTCTTTTGTTCTAGATATGGCGGCGAAACGAGTCAAGCCTCCGGCGGCCATGGACGGCCCATGAACAGCCACCATGACGGGCACCATAGACAGCCTGGGGCCGATCCGGCACGCTCCGTGCCGCTCATGACCGGCCTTCCCCCTTCCCTCGAAACCCCCCAGGGCTTTTCCCAGGTCGTCGACTATCGACTCCTGGTCTGGCGCCCCGATCACGCCGAGGTCGTGCTCGAGATCGGCCCCAAGCACCTGAACCGCAGCGGGGTGCTCCATGGCGGGGTGGTCGCGACCCTCATCGATACCGCCTGCGGCTATGCCGGCGTCCACGCCATCGAGCCCGGCAAGATCCGCCGCGCCGTCACCCTCTCCATGACCGTGAGCTTCATCGCGCAAGTTGGCCTGGGCGCCGTGCTCACCGCCCGGGCGCGAAGGACCGGCGGCGGCAGGAACATCTTCTTCAGCCGCTGCGAGGTGGCCGACGGCGACGCCCGCCTCGTCGCCACCGGCGAGGGCACCTACCGCTATCGCCAGGGCAGCGAGACCCCGACGGAAACGAAGGACTGATATCGCCCTGACGTGGCGGCGGCCGGGCCGGATCGACAGCGCCTGTAAGGGAATGTATGTACAGCCATAAGCCGAGCCCCACCCAAGAGCGGTTCATGCCACTGCCCGACGCCGCCAGACCCCTCTACGAAAAAGTCAAAAGCTACATCCTCGGCAAGATCGGCAGCGGGGAATGGAACGAGGACCGGCGGGTTCCCTCGGAGAACGAGCTGGTCCGCTCCCTCGGCGTCTCGCGCATGACGATCCACCGGGCCTTCCGCGAGCTGAGCGCCGCCGGCATGCTGCTGCGCATCCCGGGCGTGGGCACCTTCGTGGCCCCGGCCAAGCCCCAATCGGCCCTGATCGAGATCCGCGACATCGCCGAGGAGATCCGCGCCCGGGGCCATCGCCATCGCGCCGAGGTGTTGAAGCTCGAGCGCGTCACGACGACCAACGATCTGGTGCGGGCTTTCGAGTTCCGCCGCGGCCGGCGCGTGTTCCACTCCATCATCCTGCATTTCGAGAACGACCTGCCGGTCCAGCTCGAGGAACGCCACGTCAATCCGGACATCGCATCGGGCTATCTCGCCCAGGACTTCACCAAGGTCACGACCTACGAGTATCTCCAGAAGCAGACTCCGGTGACCGAGGTCGAGCACATCATCGCCGCGCGCCGGGCCGACGACGCGGCGAGCCGGGCGCTCGGGATCGGCAAGTCCGACCCCTGTCTCATCCTGCGCCGGCGCACCTGGTCGGGCGCCCTGGTCGCGACGGTCAACCGCTTCGTCTATCCCGGCGAACGCTTCTCGCTCGGCAGCCGCTACAAGACCGCGGACAGGAATTAGAGCCCGTTCGGCCGGACGATCGTCTTCAACGCCGGGGCCCGGCCTTCGATCAAGTCGAGATAGGCGCCAGGGACGTCGGCAAGGGCGATGGGCGCGCTTACCAGAGACGCCAGTCGTGGCGCAAGAGCAGGCAGCAGAGCGACCGCCTCCTTCTGCTCGTCAGCGAAGACGCTGCAACCCTTGAGTTCGATCTCGCGCTCGACGATGGCCGTGGCATTGATGGTCGCAGCGCCGTGGAAGATTCCGACCATGGCGATGCGGGCGCCGCCCTGGACGAGATCCAGCAGACTGTCGAGTACGGGGCCGACGCCCGTCGCCTCGACGGCGAAACGGATCGGTCGGCCCTCTGTCAGGTGATCGATCGACTCTCGCGTCAGCTCGGCCAGCCGCACCCGCGCGGCGTTGGCGAGCAGCGCGCGCCGGCGCGGCTGCTTTTCTGCCAGCAGCACGGGGCCGAAGCCGAAGTGATCCAGCAACAACGCCACGAGCCCGCCGATGGGACCGCCACCGGCAACCAGGATGGGTTCCCGAGATTTTGGATCGAGACGCTTCATGGCATGGAGCGCGACGGCGAGTGGCTCGGCCAGGGCTGCCACTTCGGGCGCCAAGGTCCTGTCGAACGGCAGTAGCAGCGAGGCCGGCAGAACAACCTGCTCGGCAAATCCGCCGTCGCAGACCTCGCCCACATAGCCCAGGGAAAGACAAAGATTGGTGCGGCTGGCGCGGCACTGGACGCAAGTGCCGCAAGGCGCGCGCGAATCCGCGACGACCCGGTCACCAGGCGCGAACCCGCTGACGCCGGTGCCGACTTCCATCACCTCGGCGGCGAACTCATGGCCCGGCGTTACCGGCTAGCGGGAGATCCATTGGCCGGTCCGGAAGTTGTGCAGATCCGAGCCGCAGATCCCGGCCGCCAGAACCCTGAGCCGCACCTCGCCCGCCGCCGGCGAAGCCGGGGGCGGCACGTCCTCCACCGACAGCTTGCCGACCCCATGCAGACGGACGGCGCGCATGGCCTAGGCGCTTCGCGCCTTCTCCCGCAGGGCCGACACCGCGTTGGCGTGACCGTCGAAGCCTTCGTAGGTGGCGAGCACCTGGGCATGGCGGGCCAGCTCCGGATAGCCGGCGGCGGTGACATAGCCGACGGAGCTGCGCTTCATGAAATCGAACACCGAAAGCGGCGAACAGGTGCGCGCCTGGCCCGAGGTCGGCAGCACCGCGTTGGGGCCGAGGACGAAATTTCCCAACGGCAGCGGCGTGTTCTCCCCCAGCAGGATCTCGCCGGCGTTGACGATGCGCCCCAGATAGCCGAAGGGATCGCGGCCCAGGATCTCCAGATGCTCGGGCGCATAGTCGTTGACGAAGGCGATGGCCGCCTCGAAATCGGGGGCGAGCAGGATGCCGCCGCGATCGCCGCCCAGCACGGCCGAGGAAAAGGCCACCCGCTGCTCGCCCATCTCCTTCCAGTATTCGGGGATCGCGGCCCTCACGGCTTCAGCGACGGCGCGGCTGTCGGTGACGAGGAAGGTCGAGGAATCGGCCCCATGCTCGGACTCGACGATGAGATCAAGGGCCGCCAGCCTCGGGTTCGCCGTCTCGTCGCACAGCACGATCGACTCCGACGGGCCGGCGGGAATGCCGGGATCGATGACGTCGGCCAGCAGGCGCTTCGCCGCCATGACCCAGGGGCTGCCCGGGCCGACGATCTTGGCCATCTTGGGCACCGTGCGCGTGCCGTAGGCGACCGCCGCCACGGCCTGGGCGCCCCCGCATTTGTAGATTTCCTCCACGCCCGAGAGCCGGGCGGCGACCAAGGTGGCGGCGTCGATCTGGCCGTCGGGACCGGGAGGCGTGACGATAATGATCCGGGGCACGCCGGCGACCACGGCCGGGATCGTGGTCATCATCACCACGCTGGGGAAAGCGCCCTTGCCCCGCGGCACGTAGCAGGCGACCGAGGGAATGGGACGGAACCGGTCGCCGGCGAAGGCGCCGGGCCGCACCTCTTTCATCCACATTTCCTCGGGCTTCTGGGCCGTGTGGAAACGCCGGATGCTCTCGGCGGCAAACTCGATGGCCGCGATCACGTCGGGAGCCAGGATCTTGAAGGCGGCGTCGAAGTCCGCCGGGGTCGCCTTCAGCTTGTCCGCCGTGACCGGCGACTTGTCGAACTCCCGGGCGAAGCGGGCGAGCGCCTCGTCGCCCTCGGCCTTCACCGCGGCGATGATGGGCCTGGCCTTTTCCATGACCGTGCCAAGCTCGGCTTCCGAACGGACGAGCAGCCGGCCGCGTTCGGCCGGCGTCAGCTTCGAGAGTTCGCGAAAGCTCACGGTCAGCGACATGGTTCCTCTCCCATCGGTTGGCGGCGCGACTTCATAGCACCGGACCCGCCGCCCAGGCCACCGGTCATGCGCCGGCAGTATATACAATCTAATACAAGTTTCTTGACAGCGGCTCGGCCCGCCCGCCAAGCTATGCTCGGTTCGCAATGGCCAGCGCAACGGCATTCGCGTTGCCGGCTCCAAATCAACCGTACCGGGGAGAGCAATCATGAAATCCTATGCAGGCATGATGGGTGCGGTGACGCTGGCCGCGCTCGTCGCGACGGCCGGCTTCATCGCGCGGGCTGATGAGCCGATCCCGACGACGCCGGAACCCGGCGGCTTCAAGATCGGCACGGAGCCCTGGCTCGGCTATGGCCAGTGGGACGTCGCCGACAGCAAGGGCTTCTTCAAGGAGCATGGGCTCGACGGCGTGCAGCTCGTCAACTTCACCGAGGACAAGGACCTGAACGCCGCGCTGGCCAGCGGCCAGATCGACGGCGCCAATGTGGCGACCCACACCGCCATGGTCATGGCCGCGGCCGGCCTGCCGATCAAGATCCTGATGCTGCTCGACTTCAGCCTGAAGGCCGACGCCATCATCTCCGTCGACGTGAATTCGGTCGCCGACATGAAGGGCAAGCAGGTCGCCTTCGAGGAAGGGACCACCAGCGACATCCTGATCAACTACGCCCTGCAGAAGAACGGCATGACCATCGCCGACGTGACCAAGGTGCCGATGCCGGCGGCCGACGCCGGTGCCGCCCTCATCGCCGGCAAGGTGCCCGTCGCCGTCACCTACGAGCCCTACCTGACGACGGCCATGCAGCAGAATGCCAAGGCCCATCTCATCTTCACCGCCGGCGAGGATCCGGGCCTGATCAGCGACGTCTTCGTCGTGCGCACGGACGTGCTGGCCAAGCGTCCGGGCCAGGTGCTGGCGCTGCTGAAGTCCTGGGACGAGGGGCTCGCCTATTACCGGGCCCACACCGACGACGGCCAGGCGATCATCGCCAAGGCCGTGGGCGATACGCCGGCCAACCTGAAGACGGCCTTCGACGGCGTGCGCTTCTACTCGCTGGCCGAGAACGCCCAGCATCTGACCGGCGACTTCACGACCACGACCGCGGCGGACGTGATGCAGGCGGCCAAGAAGGCAGGCATCCTCACCAGCGACGTGGACGTGGCGGGCCTGATCGACGCCCGGTTCCTCAAGGCTGCGACCCAGTAGGAACAGGGTGGCGAACGCCAGCGGACCGAACGCGGCGGGCGAGGACGGCGCAAAAAGCGCCCCCTCGCCCGCAAAATTTTCGGCTCTGAAGCGAGGCCAGAGAAAGCGCCAGAGCTGGTTCAGCCTCGTCGGCGAGCTCACGCCGCTTGCGTTCGCCGCCGTCGCGGCCGGCGTCTTCCTCGCCCTCTTCGTCCTCTGGTGGGCCGCCACGGCCTTCGGCCTGGTCCAGCCGCTGTTCCTACCGTCGCCGGGCAAGGTCGCGGCTAGGCTCTGGCTCTTCGCCGTCAACGGCCAGCTCTGGCAGGACGCCCAGGTCAGCCTCTACCGGATCTCCATCGGCTTCCTTGCCGCCTCGATCCTCGGCATTCCGGGCGGCGTGCTGATCGGCAGCTACCGCGTGCTCGACGCGGCCGTCGAGCCCCTGGTCGACTTCATCCGCTACATGCCGGTGGTCGCCTTCGTGCCTCTCACCATCCTGTGGACCGGCACCGGCGACCTGCAGAAGCTGCTGATCATCTGGATCGGCACCTTCTTCCAGCAGATCCTGATGGTGAAGGACAACGTCAAGCGCGTGCCGGCGGAATTCATCGACGTCGGTCGGACCTTGCAGATGCCGGAATGGAAAATCCTCCTGCGCATCGTCATTCCCGCGGCGGCGCCCGGCATCTGGGACACGCTTCGGATCACGCTCGGCTGGGCCTGGACCTGGCTGGTGCTGGCCGAGCTGGTGGCCGCCACCTCGGGCCTTGGCTATCGCATCACCGTCGCCCAGCGGTTCTTCCAGACCGACACCATCATCGGCTACATCCTGGTGCTGGGCTGTCTCGGCCTCGTCACCGACCAGGTGATGAAGGCGCTGGAGCGGCGCCTCTTCGTCTACTTGCGGGGCCGGCGATGACGGCGCCGAAGCTCGACGTTCGCGGCCTTTCGAAATCCTTCACCGACCGGCAGCGAAGCTTCAAGGCGCTGGAGGGGATCGATCTGTCGCTGGCCGACAACGAATTCGTGGCCCTCGTCGGCACCTCGGGCTGCGGCAAGAGCACCCTGCTTGCGATCGTCGCCGGCCTGCAGGACTTCCAGGAGGGCGAGGTCCTGGTGGACGGCGAGCCCATCGAGGGCCCCGGCCGCGACCGGGGCGTGGTCTTCCAGAGCTATACCCTGATGCCCTGGCTCACGGCCCAGCGCAACGTCGAGTTCGCCCTCGAAGCCGCCGGTCTCGGCCGCAAGGCGCGCCGCGAGGTGGCGCGCGAGCATCTCGCCCTCGTCGGCCTCGAGCGTTTCGCCGAGTCCTACCCCAACCAGCTTTCGGGCGGCATGAAGCAGCGGGTCGCCATCGCGCGCGCCCTCTCCTACCGCCCGAAGATGCTGCTGATGGACGAGCCCTTCGGCGCGCTCGACGCCATGACCCGCCATCAGATGCAGGAACTCCTGACCGGCATCTGGGAGCAGCACCGCCTGACGGTCCTGTTCGTCACCCACGACGTTGACGAGGCGATCTACCTCGCCGACCGCATCGCCGTGATGACCCGCGCACCTGGCCGCATCAAGCAGGTCTTTCCGGTCGGCCTCCCGCGCCCGAGAGTGCCGGAGATCGCGGAGACGGAAGCGTTCATTCAGTTGCGGCGGGAGGTGCTGGAGAGCATTCGGGACGAGTTGGTGGGCGTGTGAGGGACCTCCGCGCTCTACCCGTACCCATGTCTTGAGCGAAACGGAGGCCGAGGCGGAGCCATCAAATCGCGATCTTGGTTTCGATTGCGTCATAATCGGCCCGCATGCCGCCATCGGTAGCGTCGAGCAGTCCCGCCGCGATCAGCCCCTAAACGTCGGCATGGACACTGCTGTAGTCACGCCCGAAGGCCTTCGTCAGCGCCCGAACGCTTGCGATCTTGTGCCGGTGCACATAGCGCAGCAGCTCCATTCGCTCGTTTGTCAGGACGCGGGGAGGAACGTCCCAGCTCTCGAATGCCAGATGGGGCTCGCGGAAGGACTTGCCGCGCTCCGCGCGATGCCAGGCGTCCGCAAATCGGCGAGCCGCCTCATTTTCGAAGTCGCCGCAAACCGTGATATTCACTCTCCTCGTCTGCTGCTTCGCAAGATGAACAGCCCCGGGGAAGTGCGGCCCATGTCGTCAGGAACTTCCTCCGGCGAGCGTAACCTCGACGCGCCGGTTCTGGGTGCGGGCCTGCGCGCTGGTGTTCGGGACGAGAGGATAGTCCTCGCCCATGCCTTGCGCCGAGACCATGTCCGGGTTCACGCCCTGCGAAATCATGTACTGCATCACCGTTTCGGCACGCTTTTGCGACAGCATGTGGTTCGAAGTGATACCTTTCTGCCGCAGGCCCGCGCCGACGGGCGTATCGTCGGTATACCCGGTCACCATGATCTTGTCCTGCTGGTCCGGCGCAAGGATCTTCGCCATTTTGGCGATGATATCCTTCCCGGCCGCGGACAGCTCCCAACTGCCCGACGCAAACGCCAGATCGCTATTGACGGTGTACCTGACCGCGTCTTGCAATCGGCCGACATGCGCCTGCTCGGCGGCAACCTGCTGGCGAAGCTGCGTGTTGTCTTGCTTGAGTTGCTGGTTCTGCTGGTACAGCCTCTGGTTGTCCGCTATGGCCGTGTCGAGTTGGGAGCTCTGGGCGCAGGCGGTCAGGAAAAGAGGCGCCAAGAGAGGAAGCAGCAAGGCGCCGTGCCTCAATCCATATGTCATCGTTCGGACTCCTCGATCTGGAGGATACAGGGATATGCTGTCTGATCGGCACTAAACATCCGTGTTTGGGCGTTGATGCAGGTATAGCCAGCAGTCCATTGCCATATTGTTTCTGCCCCGAATTCTTGCAGCGTACCGCGGGTCCATCCGTGGCAGCTGGGCGCATCGCCTGGGTGCCGGTCACGACAACCGACAGGCCCCTAGGCTCAATCCTGCGAGGACAGGGCCAATCGCAAAGAGTCCGCTGCCGGCATCATCTCTAGTCCGGCAATCCCGAAATTATGTAAACCGACTTTAGAAGGGTGCTAGGCGTGGCTTGTGGGCCGAAAGCATGGGCGTAGATCGAACCGATGTCGCCCGATCGGTAGATGTGACTGAGGGCTTCGTCGACGGCAAGCCGGAAGTCCTCATCGCCGTGGGACAGCGCCAGCGCATATGGTTCCACGGTAAGATAGTTGTCGCCGACCAATAGTTTCTCGGGCGCTTTGCTTTGCGAGACCAGGGTGGTGAGGATATCCCGGTCGGCGAAATAAGCCGAAATTGATCCCTGGTCCAACATCGCCAGCCCCTCGGAATGGCTCTTGGTCAGAATGATGTCGGCGGTGACGCCCGCATCCTTGAGTGCGTTGCGAAGCGCGTCCTCGGTGGTCGTGCCGCCGAGCACGCCGATCTTCTGGCCTGACATTCCTTGCAAGTCACGAGGACCGTCGGAGCGAACCATGAGGCTGGCACCGTCAATATAGGTGGGAATCGAGAAATCGACCAAGGCGCGCCGAGCCAGGGTGGCAGTCGTCGGTTCGCAGAGCAGGTCCGCCTTGTTCTGCTCGATGGCGTCAAAGCGATCGGCCGCCGTCACGGAGACATAGGCGACGCTGAGCGTCGGCAGTTCAAGCTGCTGCGCGAGTTTCGCCGCAACCGCCCTGCAGAGATCCACGATGAAACCCGCCGGCTCTCCGATGTTGTTCTTATAGGAAAACGGCGCCGCATCCTCGCGGTAAGCGAGGCGAATCGTCTTCGCCTGACGAATGCGATCCAATGTGCCAGCGTAAGCGCCGTTGGCCGCGGTTACGCTCAACGCAAGGAGCAGCGCTGCTCCCGTGAGTGCCCTGTGCAGCGTCAACTCTGCTGTGAACATGATCGGCACTCCCTATATTGCAATGATTCTATTTCAACTCATGCGCAATCGACCATGGATGCCATCAATCGGGCCGGCAGACTCAAAAGGTGCGCGCGCCAGCTAGAGAATCTTCCAGCTCCCGTCCGCAACCTTGCATCGGTTGAGTTCCAGATTGTACGGCTGTATGGGCGCTTTCCCATCCACATGATACTTGAGTTTGCGGCAGGGCAATTTGCTGCCTTGATAGTCGTATACAAATCTTTCTACGAGCTCGATCGCTCCGTGGTTCCCCGAGGCCGCGTTTCTCCACTCGCGCGTGGTGCCGATCGGCAGCGAGTCATCGTTCAGCAGCGGCTGAGCCGCCGCCGCCATTGCGGCATAGTCCTGCTTGGTGAGGGGTATGGCATTTCCGAAAACGCCCACCTGAGCGTAGGAGCCCATCGATACGAACGCCAAGAGGCTGGCCAACAAGACCAACCCTGAAATGCCGCGCATGCCACCCTCCTGCTGCAGGGGCGTATTGTGCCCCCCGGTAAATTACCATCCTCGTCGGGATCGGTATAGTCGGTAGATTTCCTTGCTCACGGCACTCTTACTTCTCTCAGACGGAGCGTATTTGAGTGTCGGATTCGCTAGCGGCGACTTGGCCTTGGATCTGACGAGCGCCTGGTAAAAATCATTCGGAGGAGCTCGCCCTCGCCCAGCACTGCATTGAGCTCGGCTACCGAGGTGTAGATCAGGAATAAGACGAAGATCCAGATCTGGATCGCGGCGAACCGGTGCCAGGTAAAGTGGCGTGCCACATAGTCGGGAATCCCGGAAACCGTTCCGCCGCCCAGCCAGTATTCGACAAGCTTTTCCAAAAACCGGACCACGAAGACCACCAGGAAAAACAGGGTCGTCTTGAAGAGGACCGGTTGGATCAGGGGGGCCCCTTCGAAGCGTCGGGAAATCGGCAGCGCGTTGGCCAGCAGCACTGACTTCCCCACCACGAGCGCTGCGCCGATCACGACCATGAAGTTTGCGAGCCGCACCAGATAATCGTCAAGGATGAGCTGCGTGGTCAGGTAGATGAGGCTGAAACCGATGCCGAAGAACAGCGTCGGCGGGATGATTTCCTTGAATTCCTTGATGACGAAGGCGAGGGCGCGAGGCATGGACATGCGAGTACTCCCATAGCCATTTGGCCGTTGCGGGCTTAGTCGTTCGCTACTCGGCGTCGGCTCGTCTCCCAACTGTACACCCACTCGTCGTAAACGAGGCTGGTCTCAGAATACTGCAGTCGAGATTGTCCCAGACTCAGGGGCCTTCCAGGCGCGCTACAATTTTGCACGAGAGCGATGAAGCGGATGAGGATGCGCCGCCGGCGGCATTGCCGCGGTCGGGGTCGTGGGGCCGGTCGCCGCCTTGTTCGGATTTACCGCGGAAACAGAAACTGCACCTGGAATCGGATCGTCCAATCCGGGCCGCTGTCGGGAGAGACGGCGTTCCAGTACCCCTGAAGCGACGTGTTCACCGGTTGTGTGCCGATGCGAAGAATCTTTCCGAAACCGCCGCCGACCGGCACCGTCCAGCGCTGGTCGCTCGCCGCCGCCCAGTCCGCGGTTACGATGGGGGAGCTGGTTAAATACCAGCCTTGCGAAAGGTTGTAATTGACGAAAGGTTGCATCAGGAAGCGATTGATTGTCGAACGGTCGCTGTCGCCGGCGAACGACCAGACATTGTTGACGAGAGCGCCGAAGACCCATGGGCCTGACGTGTCGACGACGACGGCCGCCGGACCCGCGGCCCACTTGCCGTTGCCGAGCACGTCGGCGGTCGCGGTCGGCAGCAGGAAAGTCGGGCCAATTCCCCAGGTCAAGCCGGAGCCGGAGGCCGGCGAGAAGAAGAAAGTCGGATTGAGATCGCCTAAGCCGAACGTGTTTCCTGACAGTCCCGGGATAGCCGGCTGATAGATGACAGGCAGGATGGTTCGCGTGATCAGGTTCCAGTCATTGCCCAACTTGAAGGGCACGACGGGCTGAATATTGAGAACTTCCTGGGTTGCATCATTCGGCCCGACGCCGAAATTGGTATTGCTCTGGAACGGCAGGCTGATGAGAGAGGCGATGGGATTTTGGGCTTCTTTTGCCAGTTCGCCCTCGCTCTGGGCGAACGCCGCGTCGGCGCAGGCAACGAGAGCCAATATGGCGACCGTGGCCACGATTCCTCGCCGCGCGCAGAGTGACAGCGGCATTGCAACCCTCATTTCATCGAAGCGTCGCACTTTCGTCATTCCGCGTCCAGTTCAAGCTTCGATGGCAACGCCAGTGCCGGCCGGCGTCGCCCGGGCCCCTCATCATTGGATAGCGCTTGCCAGATCGATCCCCTATGGGCGTACAATCAACGTCAGTCATTCGCGCTGGACGTCGAGCCGTGTGGCGACGACGGCGTCAATCGAACATTGAAAATGCGCACAGGGAGAATTGTCATGGCCAATCGATCCAGCAAGCTGTCGCGCGCGATCCTCCCAATTCCCGATCCTAAACACGTTGGGCTGACGACCTACGACGCCAAGGATCCAGACACCAAGTTTCCCCCCATTGAGCCGCTGCGCCCGCCTGCTGGCGCGCCCAATGTGCTGATCGTGCTTCTGGACGACGTTGGCTTCGCGGCATCCAGCGCCTTCGGCGGCGTCATCAATACGCCCACGGCCGAACGGCTGGCGAAGAACGGTTTGAAGTTGAATCGTTTCCACACCACGGCGCTTTGCTCGCCCACGCGCCAGGCATTGCTGACGGGGCGCAATCATCATTCGGTGAATATGGGCGGGATCTGCGAGGTCGCGACCTCTGCCCCGGGGTATTCCTCGGTGTTGCCGAAGGACAAGGCGCCGCTTGCGACGACGCTCAGGCTCAACGGGTACTCGACCGCGCAGTTCGGCAAATGCCACGAAGTTCCGGTCTGGGAAACCAGCCCCATGGGGCCGTTCGATCAATGGCCGACTGGCGGCGGCGGCTTCGAATACTTCTACGGTTTCATTGGCGGAGAAACCAATCAGTTCTATCCGGCCATCTATGAGGGCACGACGCCTGTGGAGCCGGAGAAGACGCCCGAGGAGGGCTACCACTTCACCGAGGACATGACCAACAAGGCGATCAAATGGGTGCGTCAGCAGAAGGCGCTGATGCCGGACAAGCCGTTCTTCATGTATTTCGCCCCAGGAGCAACCCACGCGCCGCATCACGTGCCCAAGGAATGGATGGACAAGTACAAGGGCAAATTCGACCAGGGCTGGGACAAGTTGAGGGAAACCATCTTCGCCCGCCAGAAGAAGCTGGGGGTCATCCCCCCGGATGCCGAGTTGACCAAGCGGTCGCAGGAGATTCCCGCGTGGGACGCGATGCCCAAGGACTTGGTGCCGATCCTCGTCCGGGAGATGGAGATCTATGCGGCTTTCCTGGAACACACCGATCACTACGTGGGGCAGCTGATCGATGCGCTCAAGGACCTGGAGATCCTCGATGACACGCTGGTCTTCTATATCATCGGCGACAACGGCGCTTCGGCCGAGGGCACGCTGAGCGGCACCTTCAACGAGCTGGCGACGTTGAACGGCATGGCCCATGTCGAAACGCCTGAATTCCTGATGAGCAAGATCAAAGAATTCGGCGGACCCAAGGCCTACAACCACTACGCGGTCGGTTGGGCGCATGCCATGGACACGCCCTACCAGTGGACCAAGCAGGTCGCATCCCACTGGGGCGGCACGCGCAATGGGACGATCGTGCACTGGCCGAACGGGATCAAGGCCAAGGGAGAAATCCGTTCGCAGTTCTGCCACGTCATCGATGTGGCCCCGACGATCCTGGAAGCCGCGGGCCTGCCGCATCCGACGATCGTCAATAGCGTGCAGCAGGCGCCGCTGGAGGGATTCAGCCTGCTGTATGCCCTCGATGACGCCAAGGCGGCGGACCGGCACGAAACCCAGTATTTCGAGATGTTCTGCAACCGCGGCATCTATCACAAAGGTTGGACCGCGGTAACCAGGCACAGCACGCCCTGGGACATGACGAAGCCGATGCCGGCCTTCGATGATGACGTTTGGGAGCTTTACGACACCAACAAGGATTGGACCCAGGCCCGGGACCTGGCGAAGGCCAACCCTGAGAAGCTGCACGAGTTGCAGAGGCTCTGGCTGATCGAAGCCGGCAAGTACAGCGTTCTTCCCCTTGACGACCGGAGAGTCGAACGCTTGAACCCGGACCTTGCCGGCAGGCCTCAGCTCATCAAGGGCAAGTCGCAGATCCTGTTCGGGGGCATGGGCCGGCTGACGGAGAACTCCGTCGTCAACACCAAGAACAAGTCCTACTCGGTGACCGCCGAGGTCGTGGTTCCGAAGTCCGGCGCTGAAGGCGTCATCATCGCCCAGGGCGGCGCTTTCAATGGCTGGAGCCTGTACGCCAGGGAAGGCAAATTGCGGTATTGCTACAACCTCCTCGGGATCAAGCTGTTCTATGCAGAGTCAAGCCAGCAGATCCCCGCGGGTCAGCACCAGGTTCGGATGGAATTCAAATACGATGGCGGCGGGTTGGCCAAGGGCGGCAATGCATCGCTTTACGTAGACGGTAAGAAAGTCGGTGAAGGCCGGGTGGAAACAACGGTGCCTATGTTGTTCTCGGCGGATGAAACTCTCGACGTCGGCAGGGGAACTGGCTCGGCCGTGTCGCCCGACTACGACCCGAAGGACAACGCATTCAGCGGCGAGGTGAACTGGGTGCAGATCGACCTGGAAAAAGATGATCACGACCACCTGATTTCGCCGGAAGAACGTTTCAAGGTGGCGATGGCCCGCCAATAAGTCATCGGAGCCACTACTTCAAACGAAAGCGACATAGCAACGACTCCTGTATGTCGGCTTCTGGCGCCAAGCCGCCGTTCGACCCGTTGGCAGGTAAAGTGTCTCAGGCGCCGCGTGCGGGCAATCTCGCGAGGTGAGCTGCGCGTGTGGTTACGACTTGAACGGGGAATCGCCGTCAGCGAAGGCATATTGGGCTACATTCCGCATCTCGCGGAAGCTGGCAGAGCTTGAGTTCTCAGCTCGAATTTGAGCGCCCGATCGAACGCGCCGCCGTCGAATTGAGATTGGCCCACCGCATCTCAGGCCCGGATCATTTTGATGCCGGAGCAGAGACGGGGGAGTCGCTCTTGTGAGTTCGCTTGCAATAACGGCCATGGCCCTGGCCTGTCTCTCCGGCGGAGCAATGCTCGGCATAGCTCTTCGTGCAATTCTGCCAAAAGATCAAATCGGCCCGGAATCGACGGACGGGATCAAGCTCGCCACGGGACTGATGGCGACGCTTACGGCACTGGTGCTCGGGTTGATGATTACGTCAGCAAACACCGCACGCACTGCCGTTCAGAACGCGTATGCGACGAGCCTTGCGAATGTCGCGATGCTTGATCGCCATCTTGCGGAATATGGGACTGAAACGCAGGTGGCTCGCACTCTGCTGCGCCGCGCGCTCGCGGCCAAATTCCAGGCGGTTTGGCCAAATGAGGATTTTGGCCCGCAAGGGCCCTCCAATGGCGGCGGCGCAAGCGCAGTCGAGAGCATGGAACGAGAGCTGCTGAAACTTTCGCCGGCCAACGAGGCCCAGAAGTGGCTCCTGTCGCAGGCACTGCAGGCCACAAGCAACCTGGGGCAGTTTCGCTGGATTGTGATCCATCAGGAAGGCGGCTTTACATTGCCTGTTCCCTTCCTGGTCGGTCTCATTTTCTGGGGCACGGCGATCTTCGTCAGCTTCGGCCTATTGGCTAAACCCAACGTCACAGTTCTTATTTCTTTGTTCATCGCGGCGCTGTCGGTGTCGGGCGCGATTTTTCTGATCCTCGACCTGGCCAATCCCTTCACTGGGCAAATGCAAATGTCCAGCGCACCGGCCCATGCCATGCTCAGCGCTTTGGGCAATTGAGCATCGCGGGCGCTGGTGCCAATGAAGCATTGACCGAGCCCTGGGCTTCCGCCATTCGGCAAGTAACAATAGATCGTGGTGCGGACCAGCGAATCGGTGCGAACTTGATTACCCAATTACCGAAGTGATTTTTGGCCGAACACCGTTCATCACCAAGCTTCCTGGGGGCTTGCGCAGACGGGAGTATCCGGGACCGTGGATTTGGAGCACACTACAGACGAATGGTGGGAGAAATCGACATGAGCAAGTCATTTGGAGTGGCAGTGGGGGTGGTGGCCTTGGCCGCCTGTCTGGGCCTGGCGGGCTGCAATTCGCAAGGCGGCGTCGGCGAAATGTCGTCGGGCGAGACCGCGGGCACCGGCATCGGGGCGGTGGGCGGCGGCCTGCTCGGCTATGCCATTGGCGGCGGGCCGGCCGGTGTCATCATCGGCATGGCGGCGGGCGGCCTCATCGGCAACCGTATCGGCAATGGTCTCGACGGCAATGCCCAGACGGCAGCGGGGAACGCGGCGGCGCAGGCCGCAGAGTCGAATGTCGGCACGGTCGTCACCTGGCGCAAGACCGACGCCCTGTGGCAGACGGAAGCCCAAGGCACGGCGACGCCGAAGGGCGGCTTCTTCACCGACAGCAGCGGCCGCACCTGCCGCTATGTCTATGAGACGGTGATCCAGAACAGCCAGCAGACCGACGATACGGTGAAGCTGTGCAAGGGTTCCAGCGGCTGGGTCGCTGGCTGAACCGGTCCGGAACGCCATTTCGGATGCTTGCGGCTGACTCGCATTGTTGCGGGAAGTCGCTGGCGTTGCTGCGATGATGCAGTGAATCTTTCTTGGATTCGGTCGGCGACTTCAATCTGCGGGGGCATGACTGCATAGCGCGGATGCGGTCGTTCCGGGAATGAGAAGAGCCCGTTTGGCTCAAGGCATCGCCAACTTTGTGAGTTTGACGGAGACTCGTTTGAAGACCCCCCCCAACGCAGGCGATCTGACTGGGGAAGTAGCCGGCGCTATTGTCAGCGCGTCGGCCACGACCCGTCAGGGCGTAAACTTGTGGATCTTCGAACCCTGCAGCCCTAGGCCGGCCATCAGTCCCTTCTGATTGAAGATGAAGGCATAAATGTCGCTTTGCGTGGTCGTCGATGTCATCGAAGAGGCCATGCCCTGATCGACGACCACGATGCTGGGTCCCACGCCGATTTCCCAACCGCCGCTCTGATCCAGGTAGCTGAGGCCCGCGTCGGTCATGAAAAACAACACGTAGCCGTAATACTGCGCGCCCGCCTGAAGGCCGTAAGAGACAGCTGTCGTGTCGTAGTAGCCAACGGTCTTGCCGGCCACCCGGAGCGATCCTTCTCCGTAGTGACCGCCGAAGAAGAGCCCAGCCTTGTATACCCGGGGAAACACGAGGATGCCTCTTGCCTTGTCGGCCAGGGCTCTTGCCTGGGGGCTGCCAGCATAGAGGTTTGCCAGCGCCGCATCGACCTCGCGGTCGATCTTCACGTCGCTCGCCGCTGCCGCGGGTCTAGGGGTGAGGAAGCCTGCCGATAACACGATAGCCAGCGCGGCCGCGAGCATGAAGCCGATTCTCTTGCGCATGACGGTACTCCCCTGGAATCTTACAAACGCTACCCGAACATAGGCACGGAAGCCTGAAGACTTCTGGACACATCCGCGAGTTGGCGAATGCACGAAGCTTGGCCGGTTTCGTAGCTGCCGCGGGCGATCTTCCGTGCCTCACTCCTCCCGGTCGAACTCGATATTGTTCCATTCCGGCAGTGTCTTGATGAACTCATACGGATCGAATGGGAGCTTGGAAAAATCCACACGCGGTTGCCCCGCCGCCTTGGTTTCCGGGCGTGCATTCTCGAGGCCGGTGAGGGGAAACGCACGGGCCTCCCCTTCATTCGGGTATCTCTTGATCCACAGCTGGTGGCGGGTCCTCATGATGGTGAACATCCCCTTGGCGGGAAACATCGGGAGCATTTTGCCGCTTGCTTCGCGCGGATCATTGTAGAGGTCGAAGAAGGCGGCCCCGGACAGCCCCGGATGTTCGCCGACCCAGACGCGCTTGTATCGACCTTTCACGGTCGCGGCCAAGACATCGCCTGTGTAGATGAAGACGTAGTCACGCCGGCTGAAAGTATCGCCCTTCAGAAACAACGCGGTTTGATCCACGCCGTCGATGATGCGGTCGGTCGGTATATGCTCCGTCGCTCCCGCTAAATGCGCAAAGGTGGTGAACAGGTCAGTCTCGTGGATGATGTCGCCGATAGTCTGCCCAGGCGCTATGACGCCGGGCCACCAGGCCATCGCGGGTACCCGCACGGCGCCTTCCAGGTAGTCGCCCTTGCCGCCGCGATAAAGCGTCTCCACCATGCCAGGCGGGCCGTTGTGCGTCATGGGGCCATTGTCAGCCATCAAGATCACAAGCGTGTTTTCCGCGATGCCCAGCGTTTTCAATTCGGTCATCAGCGCGCCGATCCAGACGTCGAGCCGCGCGAGGCCCTCCTGCGGAAAACCCCCACTGGCGGTCACCCGGTCCGGAAATCCGAGGAAGGACGTTCCGACGGGCCAGTAGTCGACAAAGAACGGCTTTTTTGCCGCCGCGTTCTTGCGAATGAACGCCATGGTCCGCTTCTGAAACTCTGGTTCGAGCTTCATGTAGTCGTCATGATTTGGCGCCCGGCCAAATTCGCGCACGGGCCCACCCTTGGTGCCTTCCAATGCGAAGACGTAGCCCCTCGGGCGCCAGCCCGGATCCATGTCATAGGGGTCCTTGCCAAACATTTCAGGGAACATGACCGCCGGTGCCAGCACAGCCATCTGCCCCTGCGGGGTGTAGAGGCTCGGCACCTGGTTGTAGGGCATCCACATCGCTTCATCGAAGCCGTGATTGGTCATGTAGCTCGCTTCAATGTCGCCGATATGCGCCTTGCCATAGAAGGCGGTCGCGTAGCCGGCCTTGGAAAGCACCTCCGCGACCGTGAGCTCGGAGGCGGCCAACCCGCCGTATTCGTACGGAAAGCCAACGTTGAACATGCCATTGCGCACCGGGTGGCGGCCGGTCAACACCGCCGCGCGGCTGGGCGTGCAGGACGGCTCGGTATACATCCGCATGAAGTTGATGCCTTCGGCGGCGAGCCGATTGATGTTCGGCGTTTCGAAACCCCGGACTTTTTGTATCGCAGGAATCCCCACTTCGCCGACGGCCGTGTCGTCCCACATGATATGGATGATGTTTGGCGGCGCGCCGTGCTTCTGGCGAAGCGCGGCAAGCTTGGCGCTGATTTCCTGGTCTTCAGCGGCCCACCGCGCACCGTGCTGCGCCTCGAGGATGTAGTATTCGGCGTCGTGAACTATTTTGTTTTTCGACGGAGTCTCCGCCTTGCCGTTGGTTGCCATTGGCGTTGGCCTTTCTTTCCCTGTTAACTGCCCTGGAGGAGGGCGGCAGCCGGCACCCTGGCGAAAATCATTTCACGATGTAGTTCAAAGATTAGAGGCAGATCAGTGGTGATCTCCTCACATTTGGCGCGGCAAATTCATTCCTCGTCCATAGAGACAATAACTCAGGCCGCTGCCCCTGGCTAACGGGATTCCCCAGGTCCCCGTCGTATGTCCAAGCGTTCGCTAAAGGGTGATCTGAGCGCCAAGTTCAGTTAATCGATGGAAAGAATCCGCCCGTCGCATAAGGATATTCCGAACTGGATCCCTCAGGGAGGATTGAGCAATGCTCCGGCGCTTTTGGCGGGGGAACCTGGCAGGGTTTCTGCCTTGGCGACCTGCGCCTGATGCGCGGCGGCCAGCCGATACGCCACATAATATTTGTAGATGTTCGCCACGTAGGTCACCGTCTCCTGCCCGACGATCCGGGCGGCCCCAATCTCGACGTTGAAGAACCAAACGTCGGGATCGAGACCTGATTTCTTGGCCCAGCTGCGAAAGCGGGCCAGATTGCCGGGCCCGGCATTGTAGGCGGCAAAGGCCATCAGCGTCCTGTTCGTCTGGTCGATCGCCGGATCATTGAGATAGGTATCAACCAGATGACGGAGGTATTTCGTGCCCGCCTCGATGTTCCTTTCCGCGCTCTTGTCGACGCCATCGATGCCAATCTCCGGGCCGGCCGCCGTGCTCGGCAGCATCTGCATCACCCCGACGGCACCCATGTGGCTGCGGGTGGATTGCTTGAGCCGCGATTCCTGATAGCCCTGCGCGGCGATCAGCAGATAGTCGAAGCTGTACTGACCTGCGTATTTCTTGAAGTAATCGACCAGCTGGTGGAATTGCGCCTGGTCTTCGGGGCTGTAGGCGTTCTTGATGATCTTCGTGCTGCCGTAATATTTCCTTTTCACCTCGGCGCCGAAGCTGCTCTTCAAGCCGTGGGTGGCGATGAACTGATCGAGCTCCGCCACCAGAAGCGGGCTGTTCTTGCGAACGGCCCAGGCGATCTGGCCGCCATCGTTGATGGCCAGATCGGTGCGGACCTTCAGTTTGTCGAAGATCTTGGCCCAGATCAGCGCCTTGAGGTCATCGACGACGACCATTGGCAGCAGGCCGACATTGACCATCTCCAACAGGTCCTCGTCTTCGAGAGTTTCATCGGCGGCAACCAGTTTGATCTCCTGCAGCCCCTTTGCTTTCAGGGTCTCGTTCAGGGCAAGCAGGTGGGTGTAGTAGCTGCTGGACTTGCGGACCAGGATCTCCTGTCCCGCGAGATCGTCCAGCTTCGTCAGAGAGGGCGCGGTTGGCCCGGTTACCAGCACTTCCTTGACTGTCTTGATCCAGGGATCGGCGAAGTCGACAGTTTGAAGCCGCTCCGGCGTGATCGTCAGATTTGCCGCCACGATGTCCCCGCGGCCTTCGACCAATGCGGGGAGGAGCTTGTCGCGCGCGGTGGGAACGAAGACCACGCGTATCTTCAGCGCTTTCGTCTGGTATTTCTTGTTCAGCCAGGCTTCCAATGCGCGGCCAGCTTCGGCTGCGACACCCAGTTCGGCACCCTTGTCTATGAAGTAGATCGTTTTGCTGTAGGGGACCAGAATCCGCACGAGGCGGGCCTTTTTCATGCCGTCGAAATCCCCCGTAAACGGGGGGTAGATCGGCAGGGCCATGGCGGTTGTATCGGCCGGCAGGGTCGACTGCGCGCGAACGGCCGCCGGTGAGATCAGCAGGGCAAGTGCCAGAACAACAAGAACGGACGCCGCGAGTCTGGCCGACACCGCGAAAAGCCTACCCCGCCCCGTTGGCTTCGCCCGTTGGAAATGACTGTTGAGCCCCCTCACCGTCGATGTCGATCCCCTCAGTTGCAGCGCCGAGAAGCGAGAGAAAGTATGCAGCGTTGCCTGTTCTTGCACATTTCGCCGAGTGGTTGGGTCGAGAACTTGCGAACAGAGTATAGCATGATGACGGGGGAACCGGGAATGCGCCACCCAGCCGGATGCCCATGGCAAACGCAGAGAGTTCGAGGCTGCTGTTGACACCGTGCTGAGGTAGGGCAGTTCGGATATTGCAGCGCCCTGAGCCGATTAGCTCCTGTACGCCTCAAACGATGTGTTGTACTTTTTGCGATCCTCGGTCGTCTCGGAACGTCGGTTGACGGGAGATTGAACATGCAGTTTCGAAGGTGGCTATCTGCCTCCGCGCTCGTGGTTGCCATGACGGGGTCCGCGTTGGCCCAGCAGATGTTTGTCTACCCCGCCAAGGGTCAATCGCCGGAACAGCAGCAAAAAGACCAGTACGAATGCAGCAGCTGGGCGACCCAGCAGACCGGATTCAATCCGACAATGCCTCCGCCCGTGCCGCAACAGTCCGCGCCGCCTCCGCCCGGCGTGTTCGGGACCGCGGCGCGCGGCGCCGCGATCGGTGCGGTTGGCGGGGCCATCGGCGGCAATGCCGGAAAGGGTGCGGCCATAGGCGCCGGGACGGGCGCTGTTTTTGGTGCCATACGGCGTTCGGATTACAACAGCCAACAGGCCTATGCCTCGAACCAGGCGACGGCAGCGTATTCCAATCAACAGGCAACGTACAATCGCGCCATGGGCGCATGTCTCAGCGGCCGGGGATATACCGTCGACTAGTCCTTTCGGCGTCACCTCTGTGGGGAGTTAAGCAATGCGCATCTTCGCACTCTTGTTCTCGGCCACTCTCGCACTGCTTCCAGTGCTGAACTGTCAGGCGCAAGGTTTCGATGGCAAAAGACCGTTTCTGTGCGCAACCATCGACGTTGCATCCTGCGTGCCCGGCCAGGATTGCGCCCGCGAATCGGCCGGTACGGTCAATGTGCCGCAGTTCTTCAGCGTCGACGTTCAACAGGGCCTGGTGACTGCGACGGACAACGGCGGAGGCAAGAGGACAAGCAGAATCGCCCGCGCGGAAGAGCTGCCGAACCTCTTGCGGTTGAGCGGGGGTGACGAAGGAGCAGGCTGGATGGCCACGATCGAGAAGGACACCGGAAGGATGAGCGCCACAGTCATCGGCGACCAGGTTGTATTTTCGATCTTCGGTGCTTGCATACTCAAGTAGCGTCGGGGGGTATTGCCGTCACGCCCATTCGACCGGCCTGCCGTTCCTCAGTTGCTTTTGGTTTTCCGCGCGATGCAGCGAAATCCGATATGGCTCATGCCGGTGTCGATCATCTGCGGCTGGCGCGCGGCCGGCCGGTAGCGCAGGCAGTAGTTGGGCGCGCAGAGATGCGAGCCGCCCTTGACGACCTTGCGCGGAATCTTGAACTGCGGCTGCTTGGGATTGTAGCTCTTGTCCGCGGAGACGACGCGCGGATTGACCGGCACACAGCATGACTTGACCACTTCGTCGGCGTGGCGCGGGACATACCAATCGCTGGTCCATTCCCAGACATTGCCGGCCATGTCGTGCAAGCCATAGCCGTTCGCCGGAAAGGCCCCGACCGGGGAGGTTCCGGCATAGCCGTCGACGAGGAGGTTCTGCCAGGGAAACTCGCCCTGCCAGCTGTTGGCCATCGCCTTGCCGCCGGGGAAATCCTCGTCGCCCCAAGTGAATTTCTTGCCGTCCAGCCCGCCGCGGGCGGCGCATTCCCACTCCGCTTCGCTAGGCAGTTCCTTCCCGGCCCAATGCGCATAGGCCTCGGCATCTTCATAGGCGACATGCACCACCGGGTGCCGCTCGATTCCTTCGAGCGAGGTGCCCGGCCCGTGCGGATGACACCAGCTCGTTCCCGGCGTCCAGACCCACCAGTTGGTATAGTCGTAAAGATCGACAGGGCCAGCCGTCTTCCGGAAAAGCAGGGCGCCCGGCACCAGGTTCTCCGGCGGCGCGCCGGGATAGTCCGCCGGATTGAGCGGACGCTCGGCAACAGTGATGTAGCCGGTTGCGGCGACGAAGCGTGCAAACTGCGCGTTGGTGACGGCGTAGCGATCCATCCAGAAGCCGTCGACACTCACCTCATGCACCGGGCCTTCCTCCGGGTAGAAGTCTTCCGAGCCCATGCGGAAACTGCCGCCGGGGATCCAAAGCATGTCGGAGTCCGGCGTGCTGCCGGATGGCTTTGATTTGGCGAGAGGCGCGGATCGCCCGGGCTTTTGTTGCATGCGGTGGTTGCCGATCGTTGAAGAGCCGGCTGAAGACGGGCCGCGTCCCATGCGGCCCGTCGCTTCAGTCATTCAGGGGCGGCGGACTAGTGGTTGGCGCCGCTGCCGGCATCCTGGATCGTCCGCAGCACAGCGTCCAGGTTGAATGAGGCCGGCTTCTGACGCGGCGGGAACTTCTTGAACCCCTCGATCTGACCAGCCACGATCGCCTGCATCGCATAGATCACATAGCAGTGAGAGATGTACCAGTCCCAGTAGGTGTTCGAGTTCTCGTCCGCGCGCTCGAACGGATCGCGGCGGAGATTGAACAACTTCGGCGCCCGAAGTTTCACGAAGGGCTCGAACCAGCACATCAATTGCTTGGCCCGCTGCTCCATGAGAACGACCTTCCAGTCGCCCATGCGGATGGCCAGGATGTCGCCGTCGTCGCTGAAATAGAAGAAGAACTTCCGAGGGCTTTCCTTCACCTCGCCGGTCAGATAGGGCAGCATGTTGTAGCCGTCGATATGCACCTTGAAGGTCTTGTCGCCCGCCTTGTGGCCCTTGAGGAGCTTCTCGACGATGTCCGGCTCGCCCGCCGCGGCGAGCAGCGTCGGCAGCCAGTCCTGGTGGGTGACGATGTCGTTCAGGACCGTGCCTGGCTTGATCTTGCCCGGCCAGCGCACGAAAACCGGCACGCGCCAGCCGCCTTCCCAGTTGGTGTTCTTCTCGCTGCGGAAGGGGGTGATCCCGGCATCCGGCCAGCTATTGTAATGGGGGCCGTTGTCGGTGGAATACATGACAATGGTGTCTTCGGCGATGCCCAGGTCGTCGAGCTTCTTCAGCATCTTTCCGATGTTTTCGTCATGGGCCACCATGACGTCGTTGTAATCGCCCTGGCCGCTCTTGCCCTTGTGCTTCTGGGCGCAATGGGTCCGGAAATGCATGGCGGTCGTGTTGTACCAGAGAAAGAAGGGCTTTCCGTCTTTGTGGTTCTTGTCGATGAAGCCGAGAGCTTTCTCGGTCACCTCGTCATCGATGGTCTCCATGCGCTTCTTGGTGAGAGGTCCGGTATCCGTGACCTTCTGACCGCCTTTCCCGTCGGCCCAGCAATGCAGCACCCCTCGCGGCCCGAACCGCTTCTTGAACTCCGGGTTCTTCGGATAGTCCGGTTCCTCGGGTTCTTCCTCGGCATTGAGGTGATAGAGGTTGCCGAAGAACTCATCGAAGCCGTGCATCGTGGGCAGGAACTCGTCCTTGTCCCCCAGATGGTTCTTGCCGAACTGGCCGGTGGCGTAGCCGAGCGGCTTCAGCAGTTCGGCGATGGTCGGATCCTCGGCCTGCAGGCCGACATCGGCCCCTGGCATTCCTACTTTCGTCAGGCCGGTGCGGACCGGGTTCTGGCCGGTGATGAAGGCGGCGCGGCCCGCGGTGCAGCTCTGCTGGGCGTAATAGTCGGTGAAATCTACGCCCTCGTGGCCGATACGGTCGATGTTCGGTGTCCGGTAGCCCATCTGGCCCCGGCTGTTGAAGCTGATGTTCCACCAGCCGACATCGTCGCCCCAAAGGATCAGGATATTTGGCTTGTTTTTCTTGGCCATCGTGAAATCTCCTCATTGGATGTTGACGCACATTGGCATGGCCAAAGCCACGCCGTGATCAGTCGCAGGTCGACGTCGGTGTTGACTTCATCTTCCTATCTTGAAAGACGATCAGGCTAGCCGCAGCAACACCGCGAAGAAGGTAAAGATGCCGATGAACAGAAGCAGGATCGCCATGGCGAAAGACGCCGACTTGTACGGCTCGCGTCCCGCACCCGCGAGGACCACGAAGTTTTCGCTCCACAAGTAACGAATCATCGATCGGTACTGCAGCGTGGAAACGCCCAGTGCCACCACGCCGGAAAAGATGAGCGCGAGGCCGAGGTAGCGCGGCGCGTCCGGCAGGACCGGCGGCGCGGTTCCCGGCATGCTTTGGAATCGCTCGAAGAACTGCACGATAGTGAAACCGAACCCGATCAGCGCGGCCGCCGTGCGCAGCCACGCCATGAGCGTGCGTTCGACGCTGAGCCTCGTGCGTATCCAGCCAAAATGGCTGTCGCTCGTGGGCCTCACCGTGAACCGCTCTGCAGTGTTGCCGCTCTGATCGGTCATCGGCCCATCCTTGACGGACACGGTACAAGCTTCTTGTGCCCATTGACATCTAATTGACGGCGCTGAGGGCGGCCCGTTGGGCCGACGCGCCAAAGTTTCGCAAAATTAAGAAGAACAAGGCCGCGCTCGCAGGTGCTGACGAGGGGCCCCGACTGACCTGAAGGCGCCATCGACGTTCCTCAGACAGCAGGACCTGGCTGATTGGATTGCGAACCTTCGGTTGCGATAGCCAAATGCTGAATACCATCCTCACCCGATATGGCACGTTGGGTTGCTCTCCGCTCTTTCCTTGCCCGTTCATCCTGCCCTGACCGCCCGCACCTCTTTGGCCCGTTCATCGACCATGATTGTCGGCAGTGTGTCCGGACTCTTGACCGGCAGACTGCGGAGATGATCCATGATGGCTTGCCATTCCTTGATCTCCCGGACAGCGCCGTTGCCCGCCCTGGTATCGATGCTCGCCCGATCCACCATGCCGGGAGGCGGCAACAGGTAGGGCGTCTCCTCGCGAGGTTCCTCGAGTGCCTCGACCCTCGACTTGAGGGGCTGACCCGCCTTGTTCTTGGGCACAAGCATCAGCTTGCCTTTCGTGTACTTTGGAATGGCCACGACGATTATGCCGAAATACAGGGGGCAGGTGACGCTATAGAGCCGCTCGTCCTTGCCGGTGATGTCGATCGGACTGTAGCCGCGGTCGATGTCCCCGATCTCGATGGCCGTCACGATGTCGAACATCGGGCGGGACGGGCCGTAGCGGAATCTCATGCCGGAGGTGCGAGGGAAATACTCGCCGGGGTGGGCCGGGTTATCGACGAGCAGGAATTCGGTCAGATGCTTCAATTCCCGGCCGGTGAAGTAGACGGTCACCAGCGCGCTGCCGGCGATCGGATCCACGACGCCAGCGCCCAGCGGCGCCACGGCGAACACATCGTAGACGGTTTGTACGCCTGACTTTCCCCGTGTCAGGGGCGCGCGGATCATCCCATTGGCGGTGAATCCGATGTCCGCCTTTGTCGCGATTCTGAACGCGTCGGTAACGAGATTGGCGAGCGGGGTGCCGGCAGCGATATCGGTGAAGGTATTGGGGATGTCCTGTGGCACGATGGCCAGCGGCTGATCGATGCTGTAGCCGCGCGACGCGAATACGGCCTCGGTGACGGGCTTCTTGAGCCTGTCGATCTCGTCGGCAATGACCCGGTCGCCGAGAATGGTGTCGTCGATCGGATGCAGCCGGTAGGACTCCACTGTCAGCTTGTTGCCGTCCAGCGACACGACAAGCTCGCCCAGGTTCCGCCCTTCCAACCCGGTCTGAACCACGGGGGTTCGGCCGTTGACGATAATTGCCTCATGCAGCTCGGTGTGGCTGTGGCCGCCGATCACCACGTCGATGCCCGGCACCGCCTGAGCCACGCGGACGTCATCGCCGTCGGTGAAACGCCCATCCGGTCCCTTCTCCACGCCGCCGTGACTGAGACAGATGACCACGTCCACCTTCTCGGCCTCGCGGAGAATGCTCACCATTTCCTTGGCGGCTTCGATGGCGTCGGGGAACGAGGCGGCCCCCCTCCCAGTCGTGTAGAAGGTGGCCTCCTTGCCGAGCACCCCGAAGATGCCGAAGCGGATGCCGCCCCGCTCAATCACGAAGTGGCGGCGGATCATGCCATCCTTGGCCAGGCGCTGAAGCTCTGCCAGCGTCGGGTCGGTCCCAGCGAAGTCGGTGTTCGAGGCGACTACGGCGGGGATCCGGCCGGCCTTGGCGGCGACGCCGATCGACTTGCCCAGGCCGTCGGGCCCGAAGTCGAAATCATGGTTGCCGAAGGTGACAGCGTCGTACCCCATCCGGGACATGAGCTGCAGTTCGCAGCCGGTTTCCCGGGTAGCGGCGCCGAACGGGGTCCCCATACTGTAGTCGCCCGCGTCGAGCACCAGCACGGGCCCTTGGACCTCGCGCGCCTCCCTGCGCTGGGCGATCAATCCGGCTAGACGCGCGAACCCGCCTCGGGTCTCGTCATCGTTGAGCTTGAATGCGTTGTAGTCCGAGGACGGGCCCATCCCGATGAAGGCCGAATGCATGTCGTTGGTGTGCAGGATGGTGAAGGTCTTCAGCGTATTCCCCTTTGCTGTTCCGGGCATTGCCCCGGTCAGGATCGTCGCCCCTATCGCCGCCGAGCCTGCCAGGACCTCTCGGCGGGAGACTGATTCCTGTGGCATGTGGGAGAATGCCTCCGTTTCTTTCGCCGTCGCCGCTGGCCTGACGTGCGCAGTCCTGATTGCCGTGCGACCAATAGCCTGACCAACAGCCATCGGAGCCGCTTTGCAGCGGCGGCTTTACCCATGGACAGCGTGGCAAACGACGGGCCCTGGCGCAGGGTCACCCGACCCTTTTATCGACAGGCACGCTTGGGCACTTTGATCCAGATCAATTCAGGCCTGGCCGAATATATCCGTCAGCTTCAGAACCTGATGCCGACGCCGAGCAGGGGCCCCTGCTGGCTGATGTCGAAGTTGAGGTTGTTGACGTCATGATTGATGGAGAGATAGCGATATCCGACATAGGCCGAAACCGTCTGATTGAAGTCGTAGCCGAGGCCACCGTAGAGCTGCCAGGTCAAATCGCCGTCGGGCCCGCCGCCTACATCGCCGTAGGCGTTGGCGAAGAACCCCGATCCGATGGGCAGGATCGCGCGCGCGCCGATGAGCGGATCCGCCCAGGTCTGGCTCGAACTGGAACTCTGAGGTATGGCGCTGAAACTCAGCGTATTGGCGATCGAAATGACGCGAACACCGACCAGTCCGTCGAGTTTGAAGGCGTCCGAATCGACGATCCGATAACCGCCGTCCAGCGTGCCCAGGAATTCCTTGGTCTCCACGCTCGGCTGCCCGAGTATCGGGCCCGAGCGGCTGGCGTCGGTCGTCAGTTTCACATAGTCGAAATCGGCGAGCAGGTGCCAGCGCTGATAGCGCGCCTCGCCCAGCAGCATCACGCCGGCATTCAGATTGTTGAAAATGTCGCTGAAGCTTTGGCTGAAGGAGGCCGAGCGCCCGCTCGCGGTTGTGATGGTGCCCCCCATCCCGGCGAGCCAGAGATAGGGCGTGACCTGGAAACCCCAGTCGGAGGAAGTCTTTGCATCCTGGGCGCTGGCACCGCCCGCAACCGGCAGGAAGCAGAGAGCGGCGGCGAAGATTTTCCAGCAGAGCTGGCGAAAACCGTTTCGCATGTTGAAATCTCCCCCCTTGCGTGACGGCATTGCTGCCACTTTAGCCTCTTGTGGGCGGCGTGACTTGATCTTTCCGCTAGGCACGACCTCAGCTCTCGCTGGGTGCGGGGGGTGGGGATGCAGTAGATGGAGGCGTAGCGCGCGGGAGGGCGGCCGGAGCCGCAGCCTCGGTTGCCGGGACGCCGAACGGTGAAAAGGCGACTGCGGCGCTGGCGAACTCGATCCCTGCCTCGTCGAATGCCGCGATGAGCCGTTTGATGGCCTCGCGCTGGATATAGGACGGCCTGATCGGAAGCACGGTGGTCTTGAAACGCATGATGGTGGCGTTGTCATCGATGTCGGCGACCCCCTGCAGCTTCAGCGGCTCGAGAAAGTCGTCCTTCAATTCAGGATCTGCCACCATTGCGAGGCCGACTTTTTTCGTCACCTTGCGCAGCTTCTCGATATCGGTATCGCGCACGAAGCGCAGGTTGAACTTCAGCGTCGACCAGTCGCGGCTGAAGTTGGTGATCTGCCCCAGCTGCCCGAACGGAATGGTGTGGACCTGGCCGTTCTGGTGCCTGAGGCGGAGCGAGCGGAGGGTGAATCCCTCCACGGTTCCCTTTGCCTTGCCGCAGTCGATGTATTCGCCGACGCGGAAGGCGTCGTCGGCGAGAAAGAAGATTCCCGAGACGATGTCGCGCACGAGGGTCTGGCTGCCGAACGAGATCGCAAGGCCGAAGACCGAGGCACCGGCGATGAAGGGCGTGATGCTGACGCCCAGGTCCGAGAGGATCATCAGGCCGGCGATCAGGGCGATCAGAATGCCGAACACGATGCGAAGGAAAGGCGCCAGGGTCTCCAGGCGCGTGGCACTGAGCGATGCCTCGTCGGCGTCGGCATCGGCCTCTTGGCTGGCTGCTCCAGGCCGCAGGGGCGCGCGGCGGGTGCGCGTCGCGACCAGCACGGCCTCCCAGGCGAAATAGGCCAGCAGCGCTGTCACCACGGTCGTTCTCCAGGCATGGCTGAATTCGCCCCAGGCTTGCTCGTCGACGAGATTCAGCACGTCCACGGCCCAGGTCCGCACCAGCACCGCGGCTGCTCCCACCCAAATCGTGGCCCGCACGGCGCGCACCAGGAAGGGCAGCAATCTGCCGGAATCGGGACGGCCGTTCTGGGCGAGAGCGGCAGCGCGCCTGCTCCTGACGACAAACGACGACAGCGTTTCGATGAGCAGCAGCCCGATGATGATGTCGAGGGTGAGGATCACGCCGATGGGAAACTCGATTCGGTTGGACAGCGCATCGCTGGCGCGCGCCAGGCCGAGAACGATCACGACCGGCAGGGTGATCCAATGCCAGTGCCGGGCGAGCGCCGCCTTGAAACCTCCATTGCGCTCATCCTCGTCGATGAGCCCGAGGAGCCAGCTGCTTACGTCGCGGCGCGTCTTCAGGACGACGAAAATGACAAAAGCGAGCAGGGCCACACTGTTTGTGAGAATTGTCGCGGCTCTGGCGTCGGGTGAAACCAGAGTGCCCACCCAGGCCAGAGTGACGACAACGATCAGAACGCTCAGCCCGTATAGCCGAAACAGGCGAAGGGCACTTTCATCGCTAACTGGTGCTATGCGAACCGCCGCAAAGTCGGGCCGCAGATATACACGGAAGAACAGCAGGAACACCCTCCAGCTCACGAGGGTTCCAAGGACGGTTGCCGCGAACTGGGTCTGGGCGCCAGCCTCCGCGAACAGGGTTCCGAGCGCCACATGGGCCACGATCCAGAGCCCGGCGAAGGCGAGGCCATCCAGCAGCGCCAGCGCCGCAGCGAGCCGCAGCCGCCCAGTCGCCGCGAATTGCCGGGCAAGGCCATCGCGCCTGGCGAAGGTAAGGCGGCCGATCCCGAATTCGGCAAGTAGCGCCGCCGTCACCGTGAGCGCGAGCAGGCCGAGATAGGCCAGGAAGCCGCGCCCTCCCGCCGCCCTGTCGTCCAACCGCGCCGGCAGCCCCGCCATGTCCGTTCCGACCTCGGGATACGCGGCGAGCACCCTTGGGACATCGTCCAATGCCTTGCGGACCCGTTCGGCCACCAGCGCCTCTTCATCGACTTCGGCTGGCTTGGCCGAGACCTGAGACCCCGAGGGCTTTGCCACCAACCCTTTGTCGCTGAGGGTCTGGACAACCGACTCGCCCACCGCCTTGACCAGGTCATCATATTCTTGCTGCGTCATCCCGGCGGGCAACGACGGTGGCTTCGCATTCGCGTTCGCCGACGCAACAACCAGGACGAGCGACATGACCGCCGCCCCCAGGAAGCAGGCGCCGATATGAAGTCCCCTAACGCCCATTCCCCTCATCTTCCAGATCTTCCATCCGTGCTCGATCGGGACCGTCACTGACCGGCTCAACGGTCAAGACGGGCCCAGCGAGGTGGATGTGGATTGCTTGTGATTGGCAAAACCATGGGCATTGCCACCACTAGCACCCCCGTGAATGCTGTCAACAACAGGATTGCCCGCCACAGCAGTTGGCGCCTCCCATCACAATAGTCAGCCGCTGAGCAAAAGGGATTGATTTAGATCAGCGCGGGAAAGGTGATTGCCGGCGGGTTTCTGCACGTCGTTGTTCTGAAGCGCGGAACCCAACGGGCCGACCGGCGCGGACCCAGGACGATATGGGGGGCGACTCCTAAGAGCCCTGACCCACTGCCATTTTAGGCTTTCCGCCGGTGCATCGCGGCAATTTCTACTTTGGTGTTCGACCGATAGTGCTCGTTCTCGCACGATCCAGCACAATTCAGCTTACGTCTTGCTCCGAAACCTGTTCAGCACCAGCATCAAGATCGTCAAAACCAGGTTGGGTGGGATCATCAACGCACAGAAGGCGACCAAGGGAATCTCGATTCCCGAATCCGGAAGGCTCCGCGTCACGATGGCCAGACAGAGCCCTACATTCCGCATGCTGCTTGCGGAGGCCAACACCTGCCGGGTTTCTCTTTGCGGGCCGCCGCCCAGCCAGCCGGCAACCATGCTGGCGAAGACGAAGCCGAGCATCGCTTCCACATCGGCGCTGTCGACATTGGCCATGACGACTTGCCGGATGGAAAGCGTAAGGACCATGAAAGCCAGGAAGGCGACGGTCCCGACAAAAGCCATCGGCTTGCCCAGCCGCTCGCCGAGGCTTCCAGCCCGCTCGCGAATGAGCAGGCCGAGCGCCAGCGGCAGCAGCAGGAAAATGAAGAAATACCAGAACGCCTTCTCATATGGCACCACCAGCGCGAGATCGGCAGGAAGAAAAATCGACATCAGAAATGGGGACAGCAATATCGAGAGCCCGGTGAGCAGAAATGCCGTCTGACCTGCGAAGGCCAAGGCTTCCTTGCTCTTGCTGGTGAATTGGATGGCGGTTATTCCGCCCGGCGCGCAGGCCAATATCAATAGGGCGTCCGAACTCGTCGGCGTCATCGCGAAGAGCCTGGTCACGAGCCAGCCTATGGCCGGGACGGCGATGAAGTTGACCAGCAGCGAGCAGAGCAGCAGGCCTTTGCGTTGAATCATGGCGTGCAGGTCTTGCATTCTCACCTGCAGGCCGATGCCGGCCATTGAGGTCACGAGAAAGAGCAGAAGCGTCGCCCACTGCAATGTATCGAGCATCTGTCGGCTATCCTCGCTCCATCGAATCCTCGAGCCGATCACGCAAGCGGCACCAGGAGAGCGGCGTAAAGCACGCCCCCCGCCAGGAATGCCCAGAAGCGGCCTTCATTTTCGCGCGGAAGTTCCTCGATCAGGCTGATGGCGATGATCGCGCCGGAAAGCAACGCCAGGAGCAAAATGGTCAGCAACTTCGGCACCTCGCCTGCGACGCCAAGTGCCCAGCCGATGATGGGCGCACCGGCCAGAACGAAATGCCCATTCCGGGGATAGGATGCGGGGTACTCGCGGCGCAGGCCATGGTCGATCGTCAGGAAATGCGTTCCCATGGCGAGGGCAAAGAGAAGCACTGGTGCCTCGCCTTGCTCGATCGCATTGATCCTCAAATAGCTCACCATGGCGGCATAGATCGCGAAGATCCCGATGTGCAGGCGGTAGTCGGGTCCGCCGCTTCCTGCCGCGTCGTCGATCCGATTGCTGCCCGTTCGGGATCGCGCGATCAGGCATTCGACGCCATAGAAGAACATGAAACCGGCCAAGGCTGTAACGGAAACGATATAGGCCGGAAGTTGCACGGACCAATCCATCGTCGACCGAACCAGCACGGCCCTGGCGACTTCCACCTCTGGCAGCAGATGGACAAAGACGTAGGCAACCGAGATCCCGGCCGAGAATGACAGGAGCCTGCGCTGGTGGCTTACCAAACGACCCGGCAATTTGATCCGCGCGCCGCATGCGAAGATGGCTGCGAAGAATAGGGCCACGGCGAAGAATTTGATCGCGTTCGCGGTCATGTCGGCTGCCGGCCGCGGATCTCGGGTTCGCTGGCATCTTCAAACAGAAGCGAATCTTTCGGAAGCAGCCTGGAGTGGGCGATCAAAAGGAATCTCGCTTGTCGTCGTGTCGTCCAAGCCGCCAGACGTCTTGGATTACGGCGAACAAATACGCCGTCGTCAGCCCGAACAGCAGCAGCCCGTTGAGAGCCTCGAGGGCCCCCATGAGCTGCCAGCGGTCCGCCAGAGCCGCGTTCGCATGACCATGGCTCGTCATCGCGCCGAGCGAAAAGAGCATCGCCGAACTGTAGTCGGGCAAGGCGTCCAGCAGCCTGTAGGCCTCAGCCCACGCGCTGGCTTCAACGCCATGCAAAGCGGTCACTGCCGCGGCGGCCGCGGCCATCACGATCGAGAACATGCGCAGAGTGTGACGCGGATTTAGAACTCCAGTCAGGCCTCGAACCACTTTCACATGGATGAATGCAAGGCCGAGCACATGGGCAATGATTGTAAGGACGATCAGCGGAAGGCTCCAAATCCAGTTGTCGAGCCAAGCAGGCAGATCTAGGTTCTGTTGACAAAGCTTGACGACTGACTCTTGTTTTGATTCAACGATTCATCTTGTGAGGAGGTGAATCGGTGAAGGATCGGATCGGAGTAACGGACGAAGAATGGTCGGTGATTGCGCCAC
>Ga0265313_10000508_pt1 | contig 40898 bp, 32 predicted proteins | sample 4123metaG_FD_203122 | JGI IMG/M metagenome (GOLD analysis project Ga0265313, IMG submission 203122) | Rhizosphere microbial communities from Carex aquatilis grown in University of Washington, Seatle, WA, United States - 4-1-23 metaG | ecosystem: Host-associated > Plants > Roots > Rhizosphere >... | reverse complement strand
CAGCGACCTTTGGGTTATGAGCCCAACGAGCTACCGGGCTGCTCCACCCCGCAGTTACAGTCTATCAACTGCGAATTGGGGGGTCAAATCGCTCAGCAGGCAAGTTATTGATCGCGCAAGGTATGCCGCCCATCCAGTAAACTCAAGGCGTCCCAAGAAACCGGTTGAGGAAGATTGCGGATGTCGCAACTTTACGTTGTTGTACTTGTTCTGATCGCCGTTACGCTGCTGGCCGTAGCGCTCTACCGCACATCCCAGGTGAAGACCAAGGCCGACTACCTGGTGGCCGGGCGGTCATTGCCTGCGGTGGTGCTGGTGCTTACCCTGCTGACTTCGTGGATTGGCGCCGGATCATTGTTTGCCGGTGCGGAGAATGCGTACAAGAACGGTTTTGCTGCGCTGTGGCAACCCGCGGGTGGCTGGCTGGGTTTGCTGCTCATTTATTTTATTGCTCCGCGCGCGCGCAGGTTTGCCAAGTTTACGCTGCCCGATCTGCTTGAGGCGCGCTACAACCAGACGGCACGCGTACTGGGCACTATCGCGATTCTGTTCGCCTACGTGGGCATTACCAGCTACCAGTTCAAGGGCGGCGGCAATGTGCTGCATCTCATATTTCCTGACACAGTTTCACCGGAACTCGGCACCTACATGATTGCGGCTTTCGTGATTTTGACTACGGCGCTGGCCGGCATGTCGTCTGTGGCTTATATGGATGTGGCGATCGGCTCTATCGTGACGGTGATTTGCGTGATTGCCGCACCGATGCTGCTGGGAAAAGCGGGCGGGTGGGCAGGTGTGCATGCGGCGTTGCCGGCGACACACTTTCAGGTACTCGGCAATCTGACGCTGGTGCGGGCGCTTGAATTTCTGGTGCCGACCATGTTGCTGATGCTGGGCAACCAGGTGATGTACCAGAAGTTTTTCTCGGCAAAAAGCGAGAAGGACGCGCGCATCTCTGTTGTGGGTTGGATATTGGGAACGCTGCTGCTGGAGACGCTGATTGTATCGATCGCGGTGTTCGGTTCGGCACTTTATCCAACGGGCGAAGTGGCTCGCCAGCCGTATGAAATTATTCCGTACACTGCGCGGCATGGATTACCGGCGCTGATTGGCGCGTTGCTTTTGGGAGCAGTGTTTGCGAAGGTAGTGTCGACCGCTTCAAATTTTCTTTTTTCGCCGGCGACTAACCTGGTGAATGACATTTTTGTGCGCTACATTTCGCCGGATGCTTCAAACAAGCGAGTGCTGATTGTGTCGCGGCTGGCGGTTGTGCTGCTTGGAGTGTGGGCTCTGTACCAGGCGATTTATGCGCCAAGCATTCTTGAAAAGATGCTGTGGGCCTACACAATTTATTCGGCAGCGCTGACGCCGGTGGTGCTGGCGGCGTTCTATTCAAAACGCGTGACCGCATGGGGCGCGGTGGCGGCAATTGCGGCAGGAACTGTGGTGACGCTGGTTTGGGATCTGCCCGGCGTGAAGGAACAATTCCCACAAATTCTGGCGGAGCGCGATGCCATTTTTCCGGCGCTGTTTCTCTCCGTGATCGCCATGGTGGTTGTGAGCATGTTTACCAGAGCGCCGCGGGCAGAGCAGCTGGCTCAGTTTGCTGAATAGCGAATGCGGAGCAGAATTAGATGGGCACGGCACATCAACTGCCGTGCCCATTTTTGTTAGGAGCTGGCGCGCTGAGCTACGAGCATGGCGTTCATGATCTGATCGGAAACGTCCCTAACGGTTGAGGGCGAATGCGGCAGAAAGAGCGTGTTGGTTTTGTCGTTTTCGCCGATGGCCTTGAGCGTGTCAAAGTACTGAGTGACCAGCACCAACTGCATGACTTCCATTGCCGAGGCGCCGTCAACTGCTTTTTGGAACTGCTCGACTGAAGTCTGGAGGCCTTCGATGATGGCCTTGCGCTGATTGGCAATGCCCTGGCCCTGAAGCGCCTTGCTTTCGGATTCGGCCTCGGCCTTTTTTACGACTAGGATTTTTTCTGCTTCGCCACGCGCGGCGGCGGCCACTTGCTCTCGCTGTGCCGCGTTGATGTCATTCATGGCGGACTTTACTTTAGCATCGGGAATGATATCGGTAACCAGCACGTTCACGATTTCATAACCGAAGGTGGACATGTCGGCATCGAGTTCCTGCTTTACCGCGGCGGCGATGGATGATTGCGAAGCGAAGACTTCATCGAGGGTCATGCCGGGCACGTGGCCAAGGATGACTTGTTCGACGTAAGACTTAATCTGCGCAACGGGATCTGAAAGCTTGTAATAGGCGTCGTAGACTTTCTCCGGCTTGACGCGGTTTTGCACGGAGATGGGAATGGTGACGAAGACGTTGTCCTTTGTCTTGGTCTCCATGGTCAGAGTGATTTGATTGACGCGCAGGCTGATAACGCCGGTGACGGAATCGATGTATGGAACTTTCCAGTTGAGGCCAGCATCGGCCACACGCAGAAATTTTCCGAAACGTGTGATGACGGCCACTTGGGCCGTATTGACCGTGAAGAAGCTCCCCAGAATAAATGTGAGTGCGATGATGCCGGCAATCACCAGGAAAACAGCCAGAAGCGTATCCATTCATTTCCTCCGATGCCTCCCGAGGAAGCAACGCATGATTATATCGACAAGGTGCGCGCAAGGCCGTTAAATCCTGCACGATTTGGGTACTTTCGAGCGGGTGGGACCGGCTGTGCTCTTGGCGCTCTGCTAAAAAATCCGCGCGTCCGAACGCAAACGGGCTTACACTGGCGGTGATTAATCCAGTAAGCATATGCCTGTTGCGCAGTTGACTCTCGAAGTTCGCATTGAGCACGCCCAGTCGCTGAAGGATCGGAGACAGGTGGTGCGCTCTTTGAAAGACCAGCTTAAACAAGGGTTCAACGTATCAGTGGCGGAGATGGATGACGCAAAATTGTGGCAGACAGCCACCATTTGCGTGGTGGCCGTCTCGCGCTCTCGCGATTATCTGCATGGCCTGATCGAAGAGGTTGAACGCGCCGCCCGGCGCATGCTGAATGAGCTGGGCGCAGAGCTGGCTGACTCGTTCTGGGAGTATCTGGAAAGCTGACCCGTGCTCACAGTGGAGCGGGCAGCATGAATGCGATCAGGCAGGACGCTGCATCGGCTTCTCGTGGAGGATCATCCAGTTGATTCCAAACTTGTCGCGGAGCTGTGCGAAGCGCGAGGCAAAAAACGTCTCGGCCATCGGCATGAAGACTTCGCCGCCGTCAGAGAGCGCTTCGTAGATGCGTTCCGCTTCGGCATCGCTTTTGACAGTGAGTGAGAGATACGCGCTGCGCATTGGCTGCACCCGCTCTTTGGGCCCGTCGCTTGCGAGCAGGAACGTCTCGCCGAGTTCCATGCGCGCGTGAAGAACGCCGCTCGGCTCCAGTCCAGGTGGAATGTGTTTCGGATCGGGCTGCTGGTCAAACGTCGAAATCATGACGGTCTTGCCGCCCAAATGCGTTTCGTAGTAGTGGAATGCTTCCTTGCACGTTCCGGGAAAGTTGACGTAGGTATGGAGTTTCATCTTTTTGCTTTTCCTTTTGGGGAGTGTTCCTCGTGAGAGGACTTGCCGTGCGCAGTGAACGGTGGTAGCAGCGGAGTGGGATCGCGCTGCTCCCAGCGACGATAGGTTTCGGCGAGGATGGCTGCGCGGTTCTGTTCCATCTGCGCGATGAAAGCGTTCGGGGCTCCGGTTGACTCGTGATTGCCGGCCCAGATGAGTAGCTCAAGCAGGACCGGCGCGAGCGCGATGCCCTTAGGCGTAAGGCGGTAGTACGTGCTGCGGCCGTCTTCTGCAGAAGGTTCGGTGGTGAGGATGCCCGCAGCTTCGAGCTTGTGAAGTCGATCGGCCAGGATGTTGGTAGCAATTCCTTCGCCGGCGCTTTGAAACTGGCGGAAGGTGCGATACCCGCGCACCATAACATCGCGAACAATGAGCAGCGACCAGCGATCGCCCAGAACATCGAGCGAGATGCTTACCGGACATCCGGAACGGTGATCTGAGGTCGCCTTATTTGCCATAAAGCAACGTTAAAACCTGTTACTTGCAATTTGCAAGCGATTTGTCTAGAGCGGCGGGGCGGCCCCGTAGCCCGTTCCCCACCCGATATTTATTGGAACGCGCCAACCTTTTTGAAGTCACCGCCCTTAACGAATGAGACCGCCGACGGATCGACAAAGCGCTTGAATGCATCGTTGACCTGCTGCGGAGTAAGCGCAGTTACGGCGGCTTCGCGTTTTGCGTCCCACTGCAGCGTGCGTCCCCAGCGCTCGCGTTCGCGCAGGATGGAGGCGACACGTCCTTCTTCAGTGCGCTCCTGTAGGTGCTGATCGAGCCAGGTCTTCTTCGCCTTCTCCACCTCATCGGCAGTAAAGCCCTCTTTGAGCGCGCGGGCCAGTTCTTCGTTGAAGTCAGCTTCGACCTTGGGCATGTTTTGCGGCGCCGCAATAGCATAGCCTGTCATGCGGCCGCCATCGTCTTTCGCCGGCATTGAAAAGTTGGCGCTGGCACCGTAACTCAAGCCATCCTTCACGCGAATTCGCTGGAACAGACGAGAGTTTGGCGATCCCCCGAAGACCATGCCGGCAATGCTGAGCGCGGCTGCATCCGAATCATCTTCACTCATCTTGAGCGGCATGCCGATGAGAAAGATCGCGTTCTGTTTATCTGGAGTTTCGATTTTGTGATTGATGGCTTCAAGTTTGGTGTAGTTATTGGTGAGCCGCTGATAATGGCTTGCGCTCTTCCAATCGCCGAACAGATCGGAAACCAGCTTTTTAATCTGGTCAGGATCGAACTGGCCGCTGATGACGATTTCGCCCTCGCCTGCACCGTAGAACTGCTGGTAAAACTGCTTTGCTTCGTCGAGCGTTACTTTCTTCAGGTCTTCAATGTCCTCGTCGAGCGTGGGCACATAGCGCACATCGCCACGTGGGTAGCGGGCGTTGAAGTACCGGCTCAGTTCGATCGAGGCAAGGTTGTTGGGTTCTGTTTTGCCCGCTTCGGCGGCGGAAAGGCGCTGTTGGCGGATCAGTTCAAATTCGGCTGCCGGGAACGAGGGCTCGCCCATAAGCTCGCGCGCAAAGCGTAGTGATTCAGCCAAATTGGCTTCCACTGTTCGGACATTTGCTGAAACGTTCTGCACATCGCCCGATACGTTGATCTGAGCCTTCAAACGGTCGGTCTCGTCCTGAATCTGTTGCTTGTTTTTTGTCTTCGTTCCGCGCATCAGCATGGCGCCGGCCAGCTCTGCAGCCGTGGATTTGCCAAACAGCGATTTCTCATCGCCAAAGCGCACGTTGACGATTGCCGTTACCGTGCCGCCACGCGTCTTCTTTGGAAACATGACGAGCTTGAGACCGTTCGGCAGAGTGGCGCGAATTACGCGAGCTTCAATGTTCTGCGGAGTCGGATCGAACACTTCTCCCTGCTGAATGGTTTCGCCGCCCTTGTAGTCCTTGAAGCGAATCGCCGAATCGGGTGTTGCGGGAATCTCAGCGCGGTCGGGAGTCGCCGTGGGTATGAACTCGCCAAGCGTGCGATTCGAGGACTTGAGATATGTCTTGGCAACACGCGCAACATCTGCAGGAGTCACTTTTCCGATCTCGTCGCGCATCAGAAAGAAATCGCGCCAGTCTCCATCGCCCACGTAGCCGCCAAGCATGATGGCCATGGACTGCGAGTTTGTGAACGCGAGTTCAATGTTCTTGAGGATGCGCGCTTTGGCGCGATCCACTTCTTCCTGTGTGGGAGCATCATTGGCCAGCCCTTCGATAGTCTTCACCAGAATTTGCTGCGCGTCATCGATGGGTTGCTCCGGCTTGAGTTGCACATAGGCGAGCGCCACTCCGGGATCGTGTTCGTCTTCCGCGCTCATGCTGGCGGCCACTGCTTTTTGACTGTCGACGAGTGCCTTGTAAAGGCGGCCGGTTTGCGGCGCTCCCAGCACCTGCGCCATCACGTCAAGCGGAGCCAGGTCAGGATGCAGGGCTGCGGGGATGTGATAGACCACGATGATGCCTTGCACGTTTCCCACACGGCGCAGCGTTACGGAACGCTCGCCCTCCTGCGTTGGTTCGACGGTGTAGGGCTGGGTAAGAACACGCGTGGGCCGCGCAATGTTGCCCAAGGTTTCCGCCACCATGGCGAGGGCTTTCGACTCGTCGAACTGCCCTGCGATGATCAGATCAGCGTTGTCCGGCTGGTAATACTTCTCATAGAAGACAGCGAGATTGGTAATCGGCACGCGCTCCACATCAGTGCGATTGCCGATCACGGTCTTTCCGTAGTTGTGGAAGTTGTATGCCGCAGCAAGCACCCGCTCGCGCAGTATGTTCATCGGACTGTTTTCGCCGGATTCCATTTCGTTGCGAACGACAGTCATCTCCGAGTCGAGATCCTTTTTCAGCATGGTCATGTTGACCATGCGGTCGGATTCAAGCTGCAGCGCCCAGCGCAGATTGTCGTCCCCGGCGTTGAACGTTTCAAAGTACATGGTCTGGTCTTCAGAAGTGGTGCCATTAAAGTTGCCGCCGCTGCGGTCGGTCAGCTCCTTGAAGAGCTCGCGGCCGGATTTGGATGTCTTGAAGACCATGTGCTCCAGCAGGTGCGCCATTCCGGTTTCGCCGTATCCCTCATTGCGCGAACCCACTTTGTAGACCACGTTGACCGTGATTTTTGGCTTTGAATTGTCAGGGAACAACAACACATGCAAGCCGTTGGGGAACGCGTACTCGTTAACGCCTTCAATTGAAGTCACTTTCTCGACGCCGCTCGGGAGTGTCTGGGCCAGGGATGCGGCGGAGAGAGAGAACGATGCGACGACGACAATCGCGAAATTCTTAAGGCGCATGGTTTCACGTCCTTTGCTTGAGTCAGGGTCCAATTATAAGGGACTGCCGGACGCGCCAAAGGTGCGCCTCTGATATGCTGAATGGTTTACCTGAGCAGGGAGGGCGCTATGCCGGAACACAGGGCAAGGAAACATCATCAGGACCGGGTGGCTGAGACCCTGAGAGAAGAAATCAGCATCATGATCGAGGGCGAGCTCTCCGATCCGCGCATCGATTTTTGCTACGTGACCGAAGTGGTATTGAATCCGGGCGGAAGATCGGCGAGGGTTTATGTGGCGATTGACAACTCGGTCAAGGACATTGAAAAGGCCGAGATCAACACGATTGCCGGGCTCGAAGCTGCCAAAGGCTTTATTCGTTTTGAGATCAAGGAACGCATGGGAGTTCGCCATGTGCCTGAGCTTAGTTTTCTTGCAGACCGCTCGGGCCGTTTCCAGGCGCGGATCGATGAACTGATGACCCGTTCCCGCAAGCGTCGCAAAGCTCAAGCCGAATCGCCGGTTACAGACCCTGGGAGCGCGGCCTCTGCTGCGAAGGCTGGGGCGGAGTAGAGCGAATAGATAAGCGCATATATGGTTAGACCGCCTGTCAATTCGGAACCGGAATTGCGATCCAGTAGTGCGCGGCAGATTACAGATGAGCCGCGCGAACCGGAAGCGATGGAGGAAGATCAAGCTTCCGCCGACCCGGTTGCCGCAATTCTGGCAGTGCTGCGCAAGGGAGAGCGTTTTCTAGTTTGTTCGCACTCGCGGCCCGATGGCGACGCGGTGGGAAGCATGCTCGCCATGGGCATGCTGCTGGAACAGTTAGGCAAGCGCGCTGACCTGGTGACCGCCGATAGAGTTCCGACTATTTATCGCGGGCTGCCGGGCGCAGAGAGCATACGGCACGCGTTGCGCGTCCATGGTCCTTACGACGCCGTGATTCTGCTGGAGTGCGATGGAGTTGAACGCGCACAGTTGCGCGGCCTGGAGCGCTTTTACCTCGTCAATATTGACCACCACCTGACAGGGCGGGCATACGGACAACTGAACTGGATTGATCATGGCGCAGTAAGCGTCGGCGAGTTGGTTCACAGATTGGCGAAGGCGGCCGATGCCACGGTGACAGCCGAGATGGCGACTTGCCTGTATACCACTCTGCTTACCGATACTGGCGGGTTTACCTACGGCTCGGTAAAAGAGTCCACATTCGAGGTTGCCAGGGAACTGGTTCTGGCGGGAGCAGATCCTGTGGGCATTGCCAGAGATGTTTTCTATTCCGCGACCACTTCAAAAGTGATGCTGCTGGGAGCGGCGCTAAATAACCTGAAGCGGGAAGGGCGACTGGCGTGGTTATGGATCACGCATCAAGACATGGTGCGCACCTGCGCGGTTGAAGAAGATTGCGAAGGAATTGTGAATCTCGGGGTGGGCATTGCCGGCGTAGAAGTGGCGGTGTTCCTGCGCGAGTTGCCAGAGAAGCATATCCGAGTGAGTTTGCGCAGCAAGGGCAAAGTCAACGTTGCAGTCATTGCAGAACGGCTGGGTGGCGGAGGCCACGGGAATGCGGCTGGATGCACCCTGGAAGGCCCGCTTGGGCATGCCCTGGAGGAGATTCTGGGTGAATTGCGTCTGGCTGTTGCGGTGGCGTTTCCAGTCGTGGTTTAAGGCATCATATTCGCCCGGCATTTGAAGTAGGACGGGGCCGGCTATGTAGGTCTTCCGGAGTTTATGGTCGAATCTGTTAGCCTTTAGCCTGTTGAAGCTTAAGCACTCTTCTTCGCGCCATTTACGGTTCGAAGGGCACGCCCGGCAAGCCGGAAAACTTAACGTTCCAAGCAATACTGCACCATCCTGATGATGACTATGGCTTGCCCCCAGGAGAATTGCTGGTAGTGGAAACCAACGTGGAATCACCTGCTCCGGAACTGCACGAAAACTGGCGCCAGCGACTGCCACATTGGGCGACGGTCCGCGAAGCGACTGTCTTTTTAATATTTACTATTTTCTTCCTTTTCTATGGACTGACTCCGATTCTGGGTGGAGATGGATTGGGGCTGGTAGGTGCGGATGAGCCGCGTTATGCGCAGATTGCGCATGAAATGCTGGTTCGGTTCGACTCCGCTCACACGCTTAGAGAACGCCTCGTCGCTTGCATCACTCCTTATCTTTTTGGCCTTCCATGGCTTGAGAAACCAGCCCTCTATTACTGGCGGGCCATGTTCCTGTTTCAGGATTTCGGTGTGCACGATTGGAGCGCGCGATTGCCCTCGACGACATTCGCGTTCGTCATGATCGGGTTGATCTACCTGCACATGCGACGATTTCGCCCCGGCGGGCACCTGGATGCGGCCCTGATCACAGTCGCGTGCGTGGGCATTATCGCCTTTTCTCGCGGCGCTTCAACTGACATGCAGATGGCGGCGCCGCTTTCAATCGGCCTGCTTGGCTGGTACGCATGGTATGAAACCGGCTCGAAGTTCTGGCTTTACGATATTTATTTCTTTACGGGTCTCGCCACGCTCGCCAAGGGACCGGTGGCTCCGTTCATTGCTAGCCTGATCATTGCTGCCTTTGCGCTGCTGCGCCGTGAGTGGGTAATTATTCGGCGTTCGTTCTGGTGGCCTGGCATTGTGCTTTACTTTGCCATGGTTCTGCCCTGGTTCATCGCGGTGCAGCAACAGAATCCGACCTTCTTCCGCGAGTTCTTTCTTGAGCACAATCTGGAGCGGTTCGCCACCGATCGCTATCAGCACTTGCAGCCGTTCTGGTATTACTTTGCGGTCGTGATCCTGGCGATGATGCCGTGGACTGTGATTGCGGTTCGCGCACTTGTCGATGGCATTCAAACGTCAGTTGCCGAATGGCGCCTTCGCCACTCCAGAAATGGAGCGCCGAGTGTGAACCGCCCCGGCGATGCGTTCCCTGAATTTCTGGTACTCTGGGCGGCGATCCCGATTGTCTTTTTTTCATTTTCAAAGTCGAAGCTGCCCGGATACATTCTGCCTTCCATTCCACCGATTGCGATTCTGACGGGCGATTTTCTGTTCCGTCGCCGCAAGTTCGGATTGAATCGTTGGATCTTGCTGGGCCACGCAGCATTGTGTGGCATTATGTCGGTCACGGTGTTTCTGTTGCCATGGTTTATTGCACACGGCAAAACCATGCCGCCGTCTAATGCTTTAATTGCCTCGATACTGGCGGGCGCAGGCGCGGCTCTTCTGATCGTGATCGTGACCAAGGGATTCGGCGTGGCAAGGCTACGAATCGCTACCTGCTCCGTGCTGGTTCTTTTATTGCTTTTTCTGTATGGCGTGGGACCGATTTTCGGAATTCCCGAAGTGTCGGCCACCAAGCGTGTGATTCAATTGCTCGATCGTTCTTACTCCGCAAGGCCGCTTGCAGAGAAGCTTGGGACGATTGCACCAGGGAATGAGACCATTGCGGTATTCCGCGTACGACGCGACATTGAATATGGAATCTCGTTCTATCGCAATCGCGAAGTAGTGAACTACGACCAGGCAGGCGTGCCCGATGAGCAACATCTGCTGGTAGCCAGAGTGACGGGACGGGGCGGAGTGGATTTGCGCACGGAAGCAGCCTTGGAGGCCTATCTGGAAGGCCGGCATTACGAGCAGGTATTCAGCTGGCCGGAGCAGGGTTTAGACGTGTACCTGGTTGGAGCAAGATAGGTAAGTTCGTTGCAATCCTGTTTCGAGTGAAAAGGCTCGAAAGAGGTTGGAGAAGGGGATGGGATTGAGTACTTCCAGCGAGATCCTGGATCTGAGGCATTTCTCAGCGGCGAAGCTGCGTCCCGTGCTGGACGCGGAAGGCCGGATCTGGAAGGAAAGATTGCAGTGGGACTATCGGGCTTCTGCGCGTTTGCTCATGCAGTATCTGGACAACCATATGTTGCCTGGGTTTGCGGCGGTTGCGGCAGAGCAGGTAATCGGCTACGTGTTTTGCGTTTACGAAGAAACAAAGGCGGTGATCGGCGACGTGTTCGCTCTGGAACACGGCCATGAGCACACAGACCAGGCTCATATGCTTGAAGATACGCTGCTGAAACACCTGCTGGAACTGCTGGTCAATTCGCCGCAGGTGGATCGCATTGAATCGCAGTTGCTGCTGCATGCGACAGGAACTCATTCGGAAATATTTCGCCGGGCTGGCTTTGATATTTTCAGCCGGCTGTTTATGGTGCAGCATCTTGCTGGTTTGTGGAGCGCGCCGCAACCGAACCTGCCGAGCGATCTGGAACTGCGTTCGTGGCGCGATGAGGATCTTGCGCCGGCGGCGCGGCTCATCTGCGATTCGTACCGTAACCATCCCGACAGCTTGATCAACGACCAGTACCGCTCGGTGCATGGTTCGATGCGTTTCCTGAACAACATCGTGCGCTACTCGGGCTGTGGCACATTTTCTGCGCCCGTATCGCACGTGGTTGTGCACCGCACAAGCCGCGAGTTTATGGCGCTGGTGCTGGGCTCGCGCGTAAGCCAGGAGAGCGGGCACATAACCCAGCTGTGCGTCCATCCGGCTTATCGCCGGCATGGGCTGGCGCGGATGCTGCTGGGCGTGGCTGGTTTCCACTTCATGCGGCAGGGCGCAACGGAGATTTCGCTCACAGTGACAGAAGCCAACCAACAAGCCATCAGTCTTTATAACGCGGAGGGATATGCCTGCACGCACAAGTTTGATGCGGCGGTGTGGGAGCGGTGATGAAGACAGCTCTCAGCTAATGATCGCTCTTATCAGGAGCTGTTCACGAACACAAATATTGAAAATCTGCTTTAGCAATGCTGTGCGCTTACGCAGGATGAGGCTGGAAGCTGAGGGCTGAAAGCTTATGGCTGTTTCTATCTCGCGATCAGATACATTACCCAGCTGAGCACAACGGCTGATCCGACGAACAGCGCAAAACAGTATGCGCCGAAGCGGAACATGCGTTGCGAAGTTTCTCGCTGTGTGATGCCAAATACCGTGGACGCAAACAGCGCGAACAGGACGACGGCTGCGAAGTGCGAAGGGTGGCTCACAGCGGCTTCCTCCCGGTGCGGAGGTTGTGGGCGTCGACAGCGGCGATCACGTTGAGCAGTCCGGCCACGACGATGAACTTGGTGCCATAGTCGGCGGTAGTCACCTGCACGTGTTCAGCTCCCCAGCCAAAGGTGCGAGCGGCCAGGAAAAGCAACCCATTGCCGAGATCGCCTGCCATACCCAGCAAGTCCAGAATTTCCTGTCCGCCGGTATATATCTTGCCCTTCATCAGCAGGCCAAGCGCGAACATCCCGATAACGGACGCCGCCAGCAGGGCTCCACGAATCCATTTGCGTAGAAGGAAGTGTCCCAGTCCGGGGACGAGCCATCCGGCAATGAGGGGGAGATAAACGAATCCGCGCTGAGAGTTTTGTCCAGCGGAGTTTCTGGTCGAAGCTGTTGCCATTCCTTTTTGAATATAGCAGGACCGGGGGGAGAGGCAGGGGACGAGGGGAAGAGTCTACAGGTTGACAAGTTTACGAGTTAGCAAGTTAGCGCTGGTTGCAAACGCCTTCGATTTGAGCGGGCTGCGGGTCTGGGAAGTACTTGCGCTGAAAGTAAAGGGATAGATTGACCAGCGCGATCATTACCGGTACTTCAACCAGCGGTCCGATAACGGCAGCAAAGGCGGCGCCGGAGTTGATGCCGAAAACCGAGACTGCGACCGCAATGGCGAGCTCGAAGTTGTTTGAAGCGGCGGTGAACGAGAGGGTGGCGGTTTTGGAGTAGTCCGCGCCCACTTTTTTGCCCATGTAAAACGACACCAGAAACATGACGATGAAGTAGATGAGCAGCGGCACGGCAATGCGAAGCACATCGAGCGGCAAGCGGACGATGTAGCTGCCCTTGAGCGAAAACATGACCACGATGGTGAACAGGAGCGCGAGCAGTGTGACGGGAGCGACGCGCGGCACAAAATTGCGGTCGTACCATGCAAGGCCCTTGATCTTTACCAGCAAGGTTCGCGTAAGGAATCCGGCGATGAATGGAATGCCGAGATAGATAAAGACGCTCTGCGCAATCTCGCGAATAGAGATGTTCACGGTTGTGCCACGCAATCCGAACCAACCTGGCAGCACGGTGATGAATACCCACGAATAGACCGAATAGGAGAAAACCTGGAAGAGCGAATTAAAGGCGACCAGGCCGGCTGCATATTGAGTGTCGCCTTTGGCAAGCTCGTTCCACACAATGACCATGGCGATGCATCGGGCTAGGCCGATCATGATGAGGCCGGCCATGTACTCGGGATAGCCGCGCAGAAAAATGATGGCGAGCGCAAACATGAGCACGGGTCCGATAAGCCAGTTCTGCAGCAACGAAAGGCCGAGGATTCGCTTGTTGCGGAAGACCAGGTGCAACTCCTCATAGCGGACGCGGGTGAAGGGCGGATACATCATGAGGATGAGGCCGGCGGCAATGGGGATGGAGGTTGTGCCGACGCTGAAGCGGTTGAGGAAGGGCACCACTCCGGGCGAAAGCCAACCGAGCGCCACTCCGAATGCCATGGCGGCAAAAATCCAGCCGGTCAGATAGCGGTCAAGAAACGAAAGGCGACTCTTTTTCAACTGCGGGCCTCCTGAGGCGTGTTTCGCCGTTTTTATGAGCGGCCGATGGCGTCGATTTCGCGTTTGATGGCGAGGTGTTCGAACGTGGCGAGCGGCAGGGAGACAAACAGTCCGATTCTGCGATCGAGGATCACAAAGGCGTTATGAAAGGCGCGGGCGATTTCTTCCGGTGTTCCCTGAACTGCCGCGGGATCCGGGATGCCCCAATGCGCGGTCATGGGTTGGCCTGGCCAGTAGGGACACTGTTCGTTGGCGGCGTTGTCACAGACGGTAAAGACAAAATCGAGTTTGGGCGCGTCGGGGCCGGAGAACTCGTCCCAGGACTTGCTGCGGAAACCGGCGGTGGGCATACCGGCCAACTCGATCTGCCTGAGCGCCTCTGGCCGCGGCCTGCCGCTGGGATGGCTTCCTGCACTGTACGCGGTGAATTGGCCTTTGCCCCGGTTGTTGAGGATGGCCTCAGCCATGATGGAGCGCGCTGAATTGCCCGTGCAGAGGAAGAGGACATTGTAGTGTTCGGCCATTGCGTTCTCCTTCGCGAGCTCGATTCAGAAGAGAGGGTGGTGCTGGAAGCGCTCTTTACATACGCTAAGACGAATATATTGCGGCTGAACATATCTGTCAAGGCGCATATTATGAAAACCCATGTTGGGAGGTTGTGGTGAAGGAGCGAGGGTGAAATTCCACGCAGATTTGAGATTTTTCATGCTGGACTTGAGTTGCTGCTATCCCACTCATGCGCAAACTACGCGCATGAAATGGGGCACAGTTACGTTCGTGGGAGCGGAGGCCGTTCTGGGCCGGGCTTTGACATGACCATTGCGCTTTGTTTTACTTGCATTGCTTCCCTTGAACGGTTTCAACAAGTCGCCGGAGATCCCGGCATTGCAGATAGGACACGGATGAAAACGAAAATCAATTTTGCATTCATGCTCGCACTAGCGCTGACCGTAGTTGGCGCCACGTTGACGATGGCGCAACAGTCCGGAACGAACGTTGCACCGTCAAGACCAAAGGGTCCATGCGATGTCTACGCTGCGGCGGGCGATGCCTGCGTGGCCGCTCATAGCACGACGCGCGCGCTGTACGCCTCCTACAATGGCCCGCTTTACCAGGTGCTGCGCCAGTCTGACGGCAAGACTCTGGATATTGGTGTTGTTCAGCCGTCTGCTTCGCCGGTGCCGGATGCGGGCGGTTATGCCGATGCGGCTGCGCAGGATGCGTTCTGCGCGAACACCTACTGCTGGATTACGACGGTATTTGACCAGTCGCCCAAGCACAACGACCTGGTGCAGGCCCCGCGCGGTGGATTCAGCGGTCCGGCCCTGGGCGGATATAACAATCTTCCCGTCGCCGACATGGCGCCGATCTCGATCATGGGCCACAAAGCTTATGGCGTCTTCATTGTTCCGGGCATGGGCATTCGCCAGAACGACGCGAAGGGCACGGCGGTTGACGATCAGGCGCAAGGGCAGTACTGGGTGATCAACGGGCACCATTACAACAACGGCTGTTGCTTTGACTACGGCAACGCTGAGATCGACAGCCGCGATGACGATAACGGCACCATGGAAACCACGTACTACGGCAATACAACGCCATGGTTCCATGGTCCTGGTGACGGCCCGTGGATTATGACCGACCAGGAAAACAACCTGGTGGGTTGCGTGAATACGGATGGAACAAAGGGCTGCCCGAACATTCCGACGATTTCATGGCGTTTTGTAACCGCGATGGCGAAGGGCGAGCCGCATCATTGGACATCGATGGGCGGAGATGCGCAGCAGGGCGAACTGAAAGTGATGTTCGACGGCCAGCGTGTTGACTCGACTTATGACCCGATGCGCAAGCAGGGCGCGATTCTGCTGGGCAACGGTGGCGACAACAGCAACGGCTCGCAGGGCACCTTCTATGAAGGCGCCATGACAGCCGCCGGCACCTTCCCGACCGATGCAACCGACCAGCTTATTCAGGCCAACGTGGTGGCGGCGCACTATGACGTGCAGCCGGTGAGCATTGCGCCTCCTGCGGAGACGGCAACGGCGCCGGGCCTTCAGACTTTTGCTCCGGGTAGTTCGCAAGAAGCGACGGTGACGTTTACCAACATGACAGGTGCGCCCGCGAAGGGTGTGCAGTTGAGCATCTCAGCGCCAAAGCAGTGGACCGCGGTTGTTTCAGGCGGGACGCAGACATCGAAAACGATTGCCGATGCAGTTGCGCCGGGCGCGAGCGTGAGCGCGACGTTCAAGGTGACCTCAGGGCCGGCGGCATTCAACGGCGACCTGGTAGGCAATGCGCGCTGGACGAACGCCACAACCGGCAAGGCCCAGTCCGCCTCGATGGCGGAGAAGGTGCGCAACACGAGCCCGGTAAAGATCAACGAATTTCGAATCAGCGCGGGGACTCCTAACAATTCGACTGACTCGTTTATCGAACTCTTCAACGCGGGAGCGGCGAGCGTAGATATCTCCAACTGGACGCTGACCGCGCACCCGACCCAGCAGCCCATCTTCTCAGATGTGAAGATTCCTGCTGGAACGAAACTTGCAAGTCACGGCTTTTATCTGCTGGGGCTTTCCGACTCCGGACTTGCAGTGCCGGCACGCGCGGGCGATAAGGTGATCAACGTAAGGAGCACCACGGGAATGTCGGTGGGCGACTCGGTCGAGATCGACACCGGCTCTGGCGTTGAGACTCACAAGATCGCAAGTCTCGGTTCTGCGGCGGGAACAGCGACAACGCTTTGGCAGCCCGTTCCGGAAAACATGATGACGGTTCCGGTGGGCTCAACCAACGTTCCGGTTACCAGCACCGCCGGCTTTGTGGTTGGCGAGAAGATCGCTATCGGGTATGGCGCCACTTATCCTGCCGTGGCAAGAGGTACGGAGAAGTATGAAGTGGCAACCGTAACCGAAGTTGGCAAACCGGGCACGCAATCGTATCTTGCGCTGGATGCACCCGCGGGCGCGACCAACCTCCAGGTGTTTTCGACGGCCAACATTTCTGTGGGCGACAAGATCCGGCTGGATATCGACAGCGTTGGCCACGGCATTGAGACCGTGACGGTGACGAAGGTGGGCACGCAGGCAATTCACACCAACCTTGCGGTCCACACCAGCGCCGGATCAAGCAACATCAAGGTGCGCAATCCGAGCGGCTTCGCTGCCGGCGACAAAATTATTGTTGGCACGCCCACCAACAACCAGACGGTGACGGTGAAAGCGGTGGGCACCGGCGGTCCGAACGGCACCGGCATCGACATTGTGCCGGCACTTAACACAGCGCACAATGGCCCGGAGTGGGTAGTGAAAGCGGGCACGGGCCTCGACCTGGCCGCGCCGCTGCAGTTCAGCCATGCGGGCAATCTGCCATTCGGCGAAAAGGGAACAGGTATCAGCTTTACGCCGGCAACAGCATTTCCTCATTCAAGCAACGAGCCAGTGCAGCCGCTCGGCACGGGCATCACGCTTGATAGCGCATTAACCAGGGATCACGCAATCAACGCCGTGGTGCACGACGCCGCGGCGAAGACCGCGGGCTACCAGGGAACGACGGCGCCGAATCAGTGGTTCGGTGGCCCGGCGCTCTTTAACGCTGCCTTTACTTACAACGGCGTGACTGTTTTGAACAACGCAGGCAACATGGTGTTACGTGACGCTGCAGGCATGATTGCGGACAGCCTTAACTATGGTGGTGTTGTGGACCCGTGGGCCGGCGAGGGGTATCAAGGCAAATCCGGAACAGGGGACAACGGCTGCTACGTGATTTCGCCAACGGTGAGTGGCCAGTTCGGGCCGACGGCTTTCATTTCGACCGCAACGAACAAGAGCGCAGGCCGGTTCCCGGATGGCTCGGACGCTGACAGCAACTGTGCCGACTTTATGGTGCAGCCTGCCACCACAATGCCGGTGGGCTCAGCGGCCGGCGCAACCAACGTGAAGGTGTCGAGCATGACAGACTTTGCGGCCGGCCAGACAATTACTGTGGACACGGGCGCGAACCTTGAGTCTGCAACGATTGCGACGGTTGGCACGGCGGGCGCAACTACGGTAAGCGCAGCCGTCAGCGCGGGCGCAACGGTGATTCCGGTGGCCAGCCCGATGGGCTTCCGCGAAGGTGAATCCATCACCCTTGACGACGGAGCGAATGGTGAGACGGCGAACGTTGCTTCAGTGAGCTTCGGCAGGGGCGGCGCCACCATCACGGTGGCTACCCCGCTGACTCACGAACACGCATCCGGGGCACAAGTTGCCGGCAGTGGCATTACTCTTACCGCAGCATTAACCAAGGCGCACGAGCGCGGGACGCAGATTGAAAGAAATACTCCCACGCCCGGTGCTCCGAACCAATACGACCCGAAGGCCCATTGAGGTTGGGGGGATCGTGGTCTGAGCCGGGCACCTTGTGCCCGGCTCAGTTTTTTTGCGCGAATAGTTGTGAGAAATACCCTCAGGGGCTAAAGCCCCGATAATGTTGAGGAATTTTATGTACGGGCTGAAGCCCGTACCCTTCGTAACAAAGCCCTCGATGGAGTTCAAGACCGGTCTCGGCTATTTTCGAGGACCGAGGGCGCGATGCCCGATGTCGCGGCGATAGTAGATGCCCTCAAACTGAATCTCCACCATGGCCTGATACGCGCGCTGCAACGCTTCCTGGAGCGAATCGGCGGCAGCCGTTACGCCCAGAACCCGGCCGCCTGCCGTCACTATTTGGCCGCCTACCAGGGCGGTGCCGGAGTGAAAAACCTCCACACCGGGAATCTGTGCCGCCGCGCCCAATCCGCTGATCGGCTTGCCGGTTTCATAACTTCCGGGGTAGCCTGCCGAGCTGGCAACCACGCAGGCTGAAGCGCCCTGGGCCCAGCGCATAGGCGTCTCCGCAAGCCGGCCGTAAACACAGGCTTCAAGCACGTCGACCAAGTCACTTTCAAGGCGCACCAGAAGCGCCTGCGTTTCAGGATCGCCGAAGCGCGCATTGAACTCCAGAACTTCAGGCCCGCGCGGCGTCATCATCAGCCCGCAATACAGCACGCCAACAAACGGCGTATCTTCCTCGGCCATACCGCGTACGGTTGGTTCAGCAATGTGCCGCATGATCCAGTCCGTCATGTTCTGATCGAGCAGCGCGTCGGTGGAGTAAACGCCCATGCCGCCGGTATTCGAGCCGGTGTCGCCTTCGCCAATGCGCTTGTGGTCCTGCGCGGGGACCATGGGGGCAACATGCTTGCCATCGCACAGGCAAAGAAAGCTGATTTCATCGCCCTGCAAGAATTCTTCGATCACCACCTGCTGAGCGGCTTCGCCCAGCAGCGCACCGGAGAAAAGTCCCTGCGCGGCTTCGAGCGCTGTGTTGCGCGAATCGCAAATGATGACGCCTTTGCCGGCGAACAGCCCGTCGGCCTTGACCACAATCGGCGCATGAAAATGAGTGATCGCCTTTTCAACTTCAGCCGCGCTCAGGCAGACCGCGAAGTTGGCCGTGGGAATGTTGTGGCGCTTCATGAACTCCTTGGCGAAGCCCTTGCTGGTTTCAAGCATGGCCGCAGCGCGCGTAGGGCCGAAGACGCGCATGCCGCGCTCCTGGAGTGCATCGACTATGCCAAGCGAAAGCGGCAGTTCGGGTCCGACGATGGTGAGATCGGGCCGCTCAGCCTCGGCCAGCCGCACCATCGCGGCGACATCCTTGAGGTTGACGGGAATGCAGCGCGCTACCTGGGCAATGCCTCCGTTGCCGGGAGCACACACCACTTCAGTAACCCGCTGGCTACGCTTTACCGCCCAGGCCAGCGCGTGTTCGCGGCCTCCAGAACCAAGGATCAAAACTTTCATAGACTGCAGACCTTCCTCAAAACCGCTCCAAAGTCAGAAAGATAATGGTCGGCAATGTGGGTAGGGGAAGTCAAACGGGCGAATCCGTTGTCGTGTTCGTGTTTCCGACAATTGCGGCGATCAATCGTTATCATGGCGATTATGATGGAGTCCTGCGGGCCCCATGAAGAAGATCCTGTTTTTAGTGCTGGCTATTCTTGACTTGGTGTCGATTTGCCAGGCGGAGCCGCGATGGTGCTCAGTAACCGGTCAAGATCCCTCGAATGTGCTGGTTTATCCACCAATATTTGTTGCTGCGAGAATTTCGGGGGTGGTTGTAAGTCGAATTATTTATATGCCGAACGGAAAAGTAGAAAAAGTAGAGCAGGTTTTTGGGGCACCCATGCTTTCGACGTATTTAAGCAGCGCAATGATGAAGTGGATCGTCAAGACCGATGCAGTAGGTGATCAGCCATGCGAAACGCTCGTGATTGCAAAATTCACTCTGCACGACCCGACCGGACGCGGACCCGAGGAGTTTAGGTTTATAGCGGAGGGAAGCATTCTGCAACTTTCTATCTCGAGGCAGTTCGCCGAGCAGTTTGTGGATTACTCCTACCAGGAGTCTAGGGACCGTTAATTCCGCCATGGTTGAGTCTCGCATCAAGCCGTTCAAGCAGCAGGCCGCTGAGCACGAGCGCCGCACGGAGCAGCGCCGCATCTTCCGGCGCAACCAGGTATTCGGACTGCTGTTGATTGCCGCTGCCATTTTGATCTGGCGCTTGTTCCACACCAATGCTGCATGGATCTTTCCGCCCGGCTGGTGGCGCCCATGAGTCCTTCGCGGACGGCGGACGGCGGCTGCGCCGCGCCTGACCCATTGGTGATTCTCATTCTGGGTCCAACCGGCAGCGGTAAGACGGCACTTTCGCTGGCGCTTGGCGAGCAGTTCAACGGCGAAATTGTCAGCTGCGACTCGGTTGCTGTTTATCGCGGCATGGACCTGGGCACTGCCAAGCCAACCGCGGAAGAACGCGCGCGCTTGCCGCATCATCTCATCGACGTTGCCAATCCCGATCAGCCATTTACCGCAGGCGAGTACAGCCGCCTTGCGCGGCAAGCGCTGCGCGACATTACCGCACGCAAGCGGCTGCCCATCGTCACCGGGGGAACCGGCCTGTATCTGCGCGCGCTCACCGACGGCCTTTTTGCAGGCCCGGCGCGTCAGCAGGATCTTCGCGACCATCTGAAGCGCAGCCATGAGCGGCACAGCGGTGCGTGGCTTCATCGACTGCTCACGCGGCTTGATGCGGCAACTGCAGCGCGCATTCACTCGAACGACACGCCCAAGCTCATCCGCGCCATTGAAGTGTGCGTGGCCGCGCGGCAACCCATGTCGCAAGTGATGGCGCGCAATCCGCTCACCGGGTATCGCTTGCTGCGGATCGGCCTGAACCCGTCGCGCCAGCAGTTGTACGAGCGGCTGAACGAGCGCTGCGCAGCCATATTCAACGCCGGGCTGGTGGATGAGACACGCGCATTGCTTGCGCGCTACGGCGCAGTGACGGCGCTGGACTCGCTCGGCTACCGGCAATCGTTGGCGGTGCTCAATGGCGGGTCAACACTCGAAGCTGCAATTGCCGCCGCGCAGCAGGGCCATCGCAATTACGCCAAACGGCAGTTGACATGGTTCCGGCGCGAGCCGGATGTGCACTGGGCGGCCGCATTCGGCAATGACGCATATGCGCAGCAGAGGGCTACCGAACTTGTGCAGGGCGCATTCCGGGGTTCAGTGGGACAACCGGTAAAATAGACTTTGCGCTCTGGCGGCAGATTATTTGCGTAGAGGGCCTTGATCGCAGTCGAGATCGGCAGGAACGGAGTTTCCCTTGGCAGACATGATTTACGACGCGGCAATTATTGGCGGCGGCCCGGCCGGTTACACGGCGGCGATTCGCGGTGGAGAGCTTGGCCTAAAGATCGCGCTCATTGACAACGCTCCCAAACTGGGCGGCACCTGTCTTCACGTGGGCTGCATCCCCACCAAGGCGCTGCTGTTCAACGCCGAGCTGTGGGATCACCTGAAGCACGCCGCCGAGTTTGGCATTGCCGGAATCGGCACACCGCAACTGGATTGGTCGGCAGTGCTCACGCGCAAAAACTCCATCATCGCCAAGCACGTAAAGGGACTCGAGTTCCTGATGAAGAAAAACAAGATAACGGTGATCGCAGGCAGCGGCCGCATTACTGGCCCTGCGCAGGGCGGCGTTCATACGGTCGATGTGAGCTCAGCGACGGGTGAGGCCAGCCAGGTGAAAGCGAAGAATGTGGTTCTGGCCACGGGCTCTTCTGCCAAAATGCTGCCGGGGCTGCAGGCCGACTCCACGATTCTCACCAACATCGAAATTCTCTCGCTGGATCGTGTTCCCAAGTCACTGATCGTAATTGGAGCGGGTGCGGTGGGCGTCGAGTTCAGCTCAATCTTCAACAGCTTCGGAACTGAAGTCACGATTCTCGAGTTCCTGCCGCGAATGATTCCGGTGGAAGACGAAGAGGTTTCAAAAGAGCTGGCGCGCGTTTTTAAGAAACGTGGCATTGATGTGAATACCGGCGCGAAAGTGGAGAAGGTGGAAAAGACCGAGAGCGGCGTGCGCGTAAGCTACACCGATTCGAATGGCAAGGCGCAGGTGAAGGAAGCGGAGAAGGTTCTGGTTGCTGTGGGACGTGCCGGACGCACGGAGAACATGGGCCTGGAGAAAACGAAGATCGAGCTTGAACGCGGACTGATCAAGGTGAACGCCGAGCAGTTGACGGCCGAACCGGGCATCTACGCTATCGGTGACATCGTGCTGGGGCTACCGCAGCTGGCGCATGTTGGTGCGATGGCGGGCATGGTGACGGTGGCCAAGATCGCCGGCGCAAAATTCCGGCCCATCAATCGCGAACGCATTCCTAGTTGCACGTATACTGAGCCGCAAGTGGGTTCAGTGGGACTGACGGAAGCGCAGGCCAAAGAGAAGGGCTACGAGATTAAAGTGGGCAAATTTCCGTTCGGGGGCAATTCAAAAGCGACGATCGTTGGCAGCCACGATGGCTTTGTGAAAATTGTTTCCGACGCGAAGTACGGTGAAATTCTGGGCGTGCACATTATCGGCCCGCAAGCTACCGAACTGATTGCTGAAGCGGTGGCGGTGCTTGAGTTGGAAGGCACGGTGGAAGAGATGATGTACACCATCCACGCGCATCCCACGCTGTCAGAGTCGCTGCTTGATGCATACGGCGCCGTGCAGGGTATGGCGATCAACGCCTAGTTGATCGCCACGCAGATGTGTCGTCAAGCTATTGCGGTTTCTACTTTGTCGCGGGCAGAGACTGCAGCCGCGACAAGGCAGAGGGCAATCAGAACCTCGGCGATCACCGGTCCAAAGAAGAAGTAGCGATACGAGATCATCGCAAATACCAGGTAGCTGAGGGAGAAGACGATCAGGATGGGTCGAAGTTGGTTGGCGCGGCTGCGTGCTAGAGAAGCCAACATCCAGAGCACAATGGCTTCAAGCGTGAGTGACAGCGTAGCGGCGAGTCCCAGTCCCATATAGAAATCCCAAAACGTGCGCATGCTGCCCATGGCCGCAAACTGGTTGGACTTCATGGCGGCCACGGCTACCGCTTCGGGGCCGGGACTGATGGTGCCGAAGACCCCTCCGATGGTGTGCAGGACCGCGTGAATCAACGTGAGTACAGCGGCAACACGGATGTAGATTACGGTTTTCATTGCGACTCCTTCCCATCAACTTTCTGGGCATAGTGGGCAAGGATCCCGCTCCATGCACCAGGTGAGTCGAAGAGAACGCGCAGTTGCTCGTAGCCTTCACCGTGACGTTCAAGTTTGCTGTGGACCAGTTCGACAAACGTCACCCCAGATTCTTCAGCGGTGAAATTGATTTCAACTTCGCTGGCTTTGGCTGGATCCGGGTCGAAGGTCCAGTCAGACTGGTCGTGACCGGGGCCAATATGCCAGCTGAAGGCAACACTGTGCGGCGGATCCCACTTGAGGACTTTGCCCCAGTCGCAGAGATCGCCTTTGGCGTTTCGCTCATACCATCGGCCGCCAATGCGAGGCTCAACAAAGATGGCCTCGAAAGGCGTGGTACCGATGTGGTGCGTGGCCGGCCACCAGGTTTCCATCTGCTCCACAAACACTGAAAAGGCGCGTTCAATCGGGGCCTTCACGCGCACACTTTTACGAACGACGGCTTCTGCGAGTAGGTCGGACACGGGATTCTCCTGCGGGTGGTTTTTCAGCTTCGATTTGAAATGCGCCGAGGGCTTTTTCCCATACCTGGTCAAAATGGGCGCGCAGGCGAGCAACGCCCTCGGGGTTGAGCTTGTAGTAGCGGCGCGTACCAACTTTGGAGTCCGTAACCAGCCCCGCATCCTTGAGTACGCGCAGATGCTGTGAGACGGCAGGGCGGCTGACCGGCATTTTACGTGCGAGTTCATTAACGGCGACGGGGCCGTGGGTGAGCTTTTGGAAAATCGCCATGCGAGTGGCGTCGCCCAGTGCATCGAGTCCGGCTTGGAGGTAAGCGTCCATGGTTTGGTTAGTGCTGACGAATGGTAAGCGTCAACTAACGGTAAGTATGGACGCACCGATGCAGCGAGTCAAGAGGATTTTTCATGAGTGGGGGAAATTTGTCACCCCGCAGGGAAGTCGCCAAGGCGCGGCACAGCTCTCGATTAGAGTTCTGTTGATTTGCTTTCTACCAGAGCTTTTGCTTTGGCGATGAAATCCGCAAGTGGCGTCGAGCCCTGGTCGCCTTTGCCGCGGGTGCGCACGCTTACCGCATTCGCTGCTTCTTCCTTGTCGCCGAAGACGAGGATGTAGGGCGTCTTCTGATTGGCGAAGTCGCGGATTTTGGCGTTCATCTTTTCGTTGCGATCATCCACTTCAACGCGGAGACCTGCTTCTTTCAGCGCGCTTTCCACCTTGGCTGCGTAGTCCTTGTGGCGCTCGCTGATGGGCACCAGTCCCACCTGCACCGGAGCGAGCCATAGGGGGAATGCGCCTGCGTAATGCTCAATGAGCACGCCAAAGAAGCGCTCGACCGATCCGAACAGCGCGCGGTGGACCATGACCGGCTGATGACGGGCGCCGTCTTCTCCTACGTACTCAAGCTCAAAGCGCGCCGGCAGGTTGAAGTCGAACTGCACGGTAGACAACTGCCACAAGCGTCCGAGAACGTCGACGAGTTTTACATCGATTTTGGGACCGTAGAAAGCTGCTTCGCCGGGGATGGTTTTGTAAGGGATGCCCTTTTCCTTGAGCACATTGTCGAGCGAGCGAATGGCAAGGTCCCAGTTCTCGTCGGAACCGGCGTAATGGGCGCGGTCGTTCGGATCCCACGTGGACAGCTCGACCTTGAACTCGGTGAAGCCGAAGGTCTTGAGCACTGCCTCGGCAAAGTCGATGCAGGCGGCCACTTCGCTTTCGATTTGTGCCGGCGTACAGAAGATGTGGGCGTCGTCCTGGGTAAAGCCGCGCACGCGCAACAGGCCGTGCATGGTGCCGGAGCGCTCGTAGCGATACACGTTGCCCAGCTCAGCATAACGCGCCGGCAGATCGCGATAGCTTTTGGGCGAGTTCTTGTAGATGAGAATGTGGAACGGGCAGTTCATCGGCTTCATGCGATACATTGCATCGTCCAGCTCCATCGGCGTAAACATGTTGCCGGCGTAAAAGCCTTCGTGTCCCGATGTCTGCCACAAATTTATTTTTGCAACATGCGGCGTATACACAAGCTGGTAGCCGCGACGCAGGCACTCGTCGCGCATCCAGTCTTCCATGATCTTGCGGATCATGGCGCCTTTGGGGTGCCAGAAGATGAGGCCCGATCCGGCCAGATCCTGAATGCTGAACAGGTCAAGCTGCTTGCCCAGCACGCGATGATCGCGCTTGGCGGCTTCTTCAAGCCGCGCAAAGTGTTCGTCGAGGTCTTTCTTTGAGAAAAATGCCGTGCCATAAATACGCTGCAGCTGCGGATTCTTTTCGTCGCCCAGCCAGTAGGCGCCGGCGAGCGTGGTCACCTTGACTGCTTTTACGCGGCCGGTCGAGGAAACGTGCGGCCCGCGACAGAAATCTATGAACTTGCCGTTGCGATAAAAGCTCACGTCCGAGCCCGGCTCCGTGAATTTGCTCACGAAGTGCGTCTTCATAAAATCGCCGTCGCGTTCGAAATCTTCCAGAGCCTTTTCGCGGGGCTCATATTCGCGCACGAATTTCTCGTCGCGTGCGACGACTTCAGCCATCTTTGCTTCGATCAGCGCCAGGTCTTCCGGCGTGAAGGGCTTTTCGCGATAGAAGTCGTAGAAGAATCCGTTATCGGTGGCGGGGCCGTGGCCAAGCTTGGTTTCAGGGAACAGCTCCAGCACCGCCGTGGCCAGCACGTGTGCCGCCGAGTGCCGCACAACTTTGAGTGCCTCAGGATCGTTTTCTTTTACCAGCTCAAGCCGTGTGTCGGCCGTCAACGGGGTCGACAGGTCAACCAACCGCGGTCCTGCGGCGGCTTCATTTGCGTACATCTGTTCTTCAGAGCCGGCATCGCTTCCAGGAGCGGTGTTTTCCGCGGCCCCGGTAATGGGAGTCAACCGCGCAACGACGGAGGCGGCGGCGAGGCGCGGCGAAATGGAGTTGGCAATATCAAAAGGTGTGGTGCCTACCGGCACTTCGCGAACTGCCCCATCGGGCAGGTGAACGGCAATTGTCTGCGTGCTCATTTGTTTTGGGATCCGTAAGGGCCGCAAAAGAAAAATAACGGCCAACACATTGAGGATACAGCGGAATCCGAGCGGATGTCCTGATCGGCGGGCCTTTCGAACCGCTTTTCAACGAGATGATGGCACTTGAATCCTCTTCGGAATTCCAGATTTCGCTTCAGAATGCCTCTGGTCGGCAGATCGAAGCGGGCCTGAGGTCTACCAACCAGACTTGACGGTTGATTCTGCCCCGAAAGTCCCAATCCATTGCATCCAAGGAGGCATGTCTTTGTCCCTCGAATCGAATTATCGTCTGCTACGGGGCGGGGAACATCTTGCCAGTCTTGAGGTTCCTTTATGCAGGTGTTTTGCAAAGCCACAAACGGAAATGCCGAAACCCACTGCTGCGTCTGCGGCCAGGGATTCGTCATGTTCTGGGATAGGCAGTCGCGCAGCGAGCGGGTTATCGCCCTGCACGAGATTCAGGAAACGCTTCGCCGTCATCACCGCAATTCGCCCGGTCCAGACGTCCACCCGAGCGCAGGTTTTCCGGTCCCGGATTGGACCCGCACGACTGAGGTTGCCAGTACAGCGTCTTCAGGCTCCGAGGCAACGTGGGGGATCTGAGCCCGGCGGCAGTTGAGGCCACTATGAAGTGGGCCAGTCTATTGGGTTGGTTATTGCTGTGCTACGCAGTTGCAGTGCTGGGCGGGTGGTGGACTTCAGCTGAACTCAGAGACTGGTATTTGAGCCTTAAAAGACCGCGGATTGCTCCGCCAAACTGGGTCTTGGGGCCGGTGTGGTCCGTACTTTACGCGTTCATGGCAATCGCGGTCTGGCAGATAGGGCTGCTGCCGCCCACACCGCTGCGCAGCAAGGCTCTGCTGCTGTTTCTTGTGCAACTGGTTCTGAATTTGCTTTGGACGTGGATCTTCTTCCGCGAGCATGACATCGGGAACGCGTTGGCAGACGTTTTTCTGCTCTGGATTGCGATCGGGGCTGAAACCGTTATCTTCTGGCGAATGCAACAGTCGGCAGCGTGGTTCATGGCTCCCTATTGGGCATGGGTGAGCTTCGCGGCAGTTTTGAATTTTGAGTATTGGCGTCTAAATCCGGATTCGGATTAACCGCACAAAGACCTTGCACCCTGCATTACGCGGGCGACCTAAGCAAAAAAAGGCTGGGAATTGACCCAGCCCTTCTTTGAGTTAGCTAGATTCTGCCGGAATCCGGCCAAACGGGCTTAGAGAGGCTGAACGTCCGCAGCCTGCCAGCCCTTGGGGCCCTTCACCACGTTGAACTGCACGGCTTGGCCTTCCTGCAAACTCTTGAAACCACTTGAATTGATTGCAGAATAGTGCACAAAAACATCTTCGCCGTTCTGGCGCGAAATAAAGCCGAAGCCTTTCGCGTCATTGAACCACTTCACAGTGCCTTGTTCCATTTTGTTTCGATTTCCTGGTATTGAATTGCGCTGGATGAATCGGAGCGACCACTGGCAGAATCTTGCTTGGTTGGGCGAGTTACTGCTCACGCCCGGTTCGGCTCTAACGCTGAAAACAGTTTACCATCGGTGTCAATAAGGATCGTATAAATTCCCTGCTGAAATCGGATTGCCGCCCGTTGAGCAATTCCAAAATGGTAACAAAATACAGGGCTTAGCGATCAATCTCCGCCTATGGTACTGTGGTAAGTCATCGCCATGCCAACCGATCCTGTGCCCGGCCTGCTATCGCGCGCTACTGAGCTGCTGGAACGTGAATTTGCAGCTCTGCCCGCATGGCAGCCGGCTGCTATCGATGACCGAGCTGAGGGCATCCTGGCGGACGTAGCCCATCGTTTGAAAAATAATTTTCCCTACTTCCATCCACTGTATGCCGGCCAAATGCTGAAGCCGCCGCATCCGCTCGCTCGGGCGGCCTATGCGTTGGCCATGAGCATCAATCCGAATAACCATGCGCGCGACGGCGGCCGCGCCAGTTCTGAAATGGAGATTGAGGCAGTCAGGCAGCTGGCCGGCATGTTCGGCTGGACCGAATATCTGGGCCACCTTTGCTCAAGCGGCACCCTTGCTAACCTAGAGGCGCTGTGGGTGGCCGGGCAGCTGGCACCGAAATCGCGCATTGTGGGGTCAGCACAGGCCCATTACACTCACCAGCGCATTTCCGCTGTGCTGCGGCTCGATTATGCGACGGTTGCCGCGGACGAGCGGGGCCGCATGGATCTGACCGCGCTCGAAGCCGAACTGAGCAAAGGCGATGTTGGTACCGTCGTCGCCACACTGGGCACTACGGCGGTTGGAGCCGTCGATCCGCTGGAAGCGATAGTGGCGCTTCGCGGGCGCTATGGTTTCAGGCTGCACGTTGATGCGGCGTACGGCGGCTATTTCAAACTCATTGCTGAATCGCTCGATGAGCCGGCGCGACGAGCCTATGCCGTCATACAGCAGGCTGACTCCATCGTGATTGACCCGCACAAGCACGGCTTGCAGCCCTACGGATGCGGATGTGTTCTGTTTCGCGATGCCGGCGTGGGAAAGTTTTACAAGCACGATTCGCCTTACACGTACTTCACTTCGCATGAACTGCACCTGGGAGAAATCAGCCTGGAGTGCTCGCGAGCGGGCGCAGCCGCTGTGGCTCTGTGGGCTACGCACAAGCTGCTTCCGCCGGTTCCGGGCGGGGAGTTTGCACGCGGTCTTGCCGATGGGCGCGCTGCGGCACTGGAACTTGATCGCCGTTTGCGCTCGGACGCACGATTTCTGCCGCTGCCTGGCAGTCCTGAATTGGACATCGTGGCCTGGAGGGTGAAGGCAGACACGCTGGAAAAGTCGTCGCGGCTGGCGCATCAGGTTTTTGAATTATGTGCCGCGCATGACCTGCACCTGGCTCTTGTACAATTGCCGCTGTCCTGGTTTGCGCCTGCAGCTCAAAGCACAAACTCGGACGCGCAGGTTACGTGTCTTCGCTCGGTATTGATGAAACCCGAACACAAGACATGGCTCGATGAGATCTGGCAGAGAATTTCCGCAGCCTGCGCTGAAGCAAGCCTGCACTGAGTAGCCGTAACAAGTTAAGCGAGGTAGAAAGCCAAATTGGGAGTGGATAAGGCGCTCGAAAAGAAAACGTCTTCATTTCTCCTGCAACCGCGTCAAACAAGCAGTTTTTGTCAGCAATTTCGTTTGAATTCACCCGAGAGGTTCGATAGCCATGCACGATCCTGCCGCGCTTCGCTCCATGCATTTGGCCCGCTTTAACGCGGAACCTGCCATCTTTGTCGCGCCTGGGCGCGTTAACCTGATCGGCGAACACACAGACTACGCCGAAGGCTTTGTGATGCCCGTGGCCATCAACTTTGCCACGTTGGCCGCGATTTCGCCGCGCACCGACGGCAAGATCGTCATCTACTCTGAGAACTTTGGCGAAGAGAAGACCTTCGATGCCGGGGTGACGCCGAAGGCGCACAAAGACTGGTCCGACTACCCGATGGGCGTGGTGGCAATTCTGTCCGGCGAAGGGCACAAGTTTCCGGGCTTCAGCCTGACCCTGTGGGGCGACGTGCCGCTTGGCTCTGGGCTCTCCAGTTCCGCGGCGCTTGAAGTGGTGACGGCGTTGGCGGTTCTCTCTCTGATCGGCGCGAGCTACCCAGGTCCGCAACTCGCACGCCTTTGCCAGCGCGTGGAGAACGAGTTTGTAGGCGCCAACTGCGGCATTATGGATCAATTTATTTCCGCGAACGGCAAAAAGGATCACGCGCTGCTGCTCGACTGTCGCGACCTGAGCTACAGGCTTGCGCCGATTCCTGAGAATGTGGCCATCGTGATTGCGAATACGATGGTGAAGCATTCCATTGCCGGGGGCGATTATCCGACGCGCCGCCGCGAATCGGAAGCTGCCTGCGCGATCATTGCCAGCCATCGGCCGGGCGTTCCATTCCTGCGCGATGCCACGCTTGAAGATCTTGAGAAGTGGGGCCATGAAATGGAGCCCAAGTCACTGATGCGCGCGCGCCACGTTATCAGCGAGAATCTGCGCACGGTTGCGGCTTCTGAAGCGTTGTTGCGCGGCGATATGAAGGAACTGGGCCGCCTGATGGCAGAGGCCCACAAGAGCTACAGCGGCGATTTTGAAGGCAGTTGCGTAGAGGCGGATACCATGGTGGATCTGGCCCAGGATCTGCCTGGCCTGATTGGGGCGCGGCTCACGGGTGGGGGCTTTGGCGGCTGCACAGTGAACCTTGTAGAGCAGAAGTATGCCGAGAGCTTTGCCAAAACGCTGGGCGAGCGATATGCCGCCAAGACAGGTATTGTGCCGGAGATCCACGTTTGCCACGCGTCTGACGGCGCCCACCGGATGGAGTAGCGGTTCCAATTAGATTGTCAAATAGAACAGAGTTTAAGGCTTAAATCTGGAAAACTGGGGTGAAACCAAGATTCAATCGGTTTTGCCCCTTTTACTGTCCTGGTAAGCCCAAGATCAAGAGCCACTTGGCTCCATTTGCCGGTTTTATCCGCCCTCCTTGATAAAATCGGATGAAGTTTGGCCAATATAGTACCCAGCGGGCCGATTACCCCAGGACTGACGATCATCGACCTCTGTGGGATTTCATCTTCAGATCGCCGCATCCAAACTAACAAGAACGGCGAGGAGAAACATTAGTTATGCAACCGGTATCTACAAAGCCTTTTTCCTACGAAACGCTCCCCAGTTCCGGCCACGTTGCATATTTCTCAATGGAGATAGCGATCAACCCGGCCATGCCTACTTACTCTGGTGGGTTGGGTGTACTGGCGGGTGACACACTGCGCTCGGCAGCGGATCTTGGCGTTCCGTTGATCGCCTTTACGCTCGTTCATCGCAAGGGATATTTTCAGCAGCATCTCGATCGCGCCGGCATACAGACGGAAGAAATCCAGCCCTGGGACCCGGCCAAATTCTGTACCGAAGAGCCCGCCCGCGTCACCGTTGCCATTGAAGACCGCGTGGTGAATGTGCGCACATGGCGCTACGACCTGCAGGGAAGCTCCGGCCATATCGTTCCCATTTATCTGCTCGACACCGACATTGAAGGAAACTCGGGTTGGGACCGCGGTCTTACCGATCACCTGTACGGCGGCGATACGAACTATCGGCTGCAGCAGGAGATTGTGCTGGGCATGGGTGGCGTTCGTATGGCCGCAGCCCTGGGCCATCGGGTAAACGTCTTCCACATGAACGAGGGCCACGCAGCGCTGCTTACACTCGCTCTGCTGGAGCGGCAAATGGGAGGCGGTCCACTGGGTGCGGCTACCGAGACTGACATTGAGCAAGTTCGCAAGATGTGCGTTTTCACTACGCACACGCCCGTACCCGCCGGACACGACCGCTTCTCGGTCGAGCAAACGGCTCGCATCCTGGGCGGCGATCGCACGGCGCGGCTGGAGAAGTTTGGCTGCTTCCGTGATGGCCTGCTGAACATGACGCTGCTGGCGTTGCGCTTCTCACGTTTTGCGAACGGCGTTGCACTGCAGCACGCCAAAGTTTCACGCCAGATGTTCCCTGAGTACAACATCAGCAACATCACCAACGGCGTGCACGCGACTACTTGGATGTCAGAGCCGATCCAGAAGATGCTGGACGAGCAGATTCCGACGTGGCGGCTGGACAATCTTTATCTGCGCAATGCGATCGATCTTCCGGAGCAGGCGATTCTGGCTGCGCACGCACGTTCAAAGGAAGCGTTGCTGGCTGAAGTGGGTTCGCGTACGGGCCTGGTGTTTAATCCGCGCGTTCTTACGCTGGGATTTGCGCGCCGCGCCGCCACCTACAAGCGCGCCGACCTGATGTTTACTGAGCCAGAGCGCCTGCAGAAGATTGCGGAAGCCGCGGGCGGCCTGCAGATTGTGTATGCAGGCAAAGCGCATCCTCAGGACGAACCCGGCAAAGCCCTGGTGCAGAAAGTGATTGAAGACGCCGCCAAGTACTCCAACGACATGCTTCACGTTGTGTACCTTGAGGACTACGCGTGGGACCTGGGCGCGCTGCTGACGGCGGGCGTAGATGTGTGGGTCAACAATCCACGGCGTCCTTATGAGGCGTCTGGAACCAGTGGCATGAAGGCCGCCATGAACGGCGTGCCTAGCCTCTCGATTCTGGACGGATGGTGGATTGAGGGCTGTATTGAAGGCGTAACTGGCTGGGCCATTGAAGACGGCGCCAACGATGAAGAGGAAGCCAATTCTCTCTATAAGAAACTTGAATCGGCGGTGGTTCCGACTTATCTGGATGCGCCGGAAAGATGGGCTCGCCTGATGCGGAATACGCTGGCGTTCAACGGCTCATTTTTCAATACGAATCGCATGGTGAAGCAGTACACGCGCAACGCCTACTACCCGATGCGCCTTACGGTGCAGACCAACGTTGAAGAAGAGATCTTCGCGGACTGATCACCCGCGCGTTTACCGCATGGGTTGGCGAATGATGGTCTTCAGATTCTCTGGTGCGGTGCGTCGCGGATCGCTTAAATAGATTTCGTGATGCTTCCCGTAGAGCTCTTTTCCACTCGCATGAATAAACGCATGAATCCGCTCGATGGTTGGGCCCTCTTCCGCGTAGGGCCCGAAATACATGACCTGCGCGGCCGTGCCTTCGTTGAGCGTCTCAAGCCGCACGCGCTCGAGAGCCGCTGGATTCTTTTTCCGTCGCACATCGTCAAAAGCCGCATCCACATCCTTTTTGGCGACGAAGTCCGGCTGCAGAATCATCGCGGTCCACTTCCAAGCTGATTTGTCGCGCCTGTGAAATGCGCCTGGATCTTCCGCCCACCACAGGCCCTCAACGGGCATCACTCCGTAGTCCACCGGCTGAGGACCATTCTTGAGCGAAAACTTCAGCGTGTAGGAGAGTGAATACAAAGCCTCGATCGCATGCAGATAAGCAACCGAGGTATTTGGGTTGCCCTTTCCATCGACCATGAGATAGGTAAGCGACGGAACTTCAACGACCGAGATTTCTTTGCCTGATGGCTGGTAAAGATGCTTCCACTGTTTTTTGAGGTCGAGCTTTTCCATAGCGGTTTTCCAGAAGAGCAGGATACCGCTGAGAGTATAGACCTGTAGCCAATCGGCTGCAGTGACTGACGCAGAACGACCTTGGCGAACGGGACTTAGCTATACAACCGAATCTCACTTGAAGTGCCACCGGCTGCGGGGACGTAGCATTTCTGCGTGTAGTCCATGACCATGCGATCCGCGTTGAACCGCCAGCCTAGCGTACGGATCGTCCGCTTCATGCGCTGGATCCATCCGCGCGGCAGGCCATCGCGGTCGCGCTGGTAGTAGAGCGGAATCACTTCGTCCCGCAACACGCGGTATAGGTCTTCGCCGTCGCGGCTGTCGTGCACATCCATGTTGGAGTGGGTTCTGCCGGAACCGATGGCGAAGCCGTTGAGGCCGTCGTATGCTTCAGCCCACCATCCATCGAGCACAGAGAGGTTCAATCCACCGTTGAGCACTACCTTCTGTCCACTTGTGCCTGATGCTTCCAACGGACGGCGCGGATTATTGAGCCAAACATCAACGCCCTGGACCAGGTATCGTCCGACATTAATGTCGTAATCCTCAATGAAGACGAACTTGCCCTGGAACTTGTGGTCGCGCATCATTTCGGCCACCTGCTGAAGAACGCGCTTGCCCGGTTCGTCGTGCGGGTGCGCTTTGCCTGCGAACAAGAACTGCACAGGGCGTTTGGGATCGTTGACCATGGACGCCAGCCGCTGAATGTCTGCGAGCACGAGGTTGGCGCGTTTATAAGTTGCAAATCGCCGCGCAAAGCCGATGGTGAGCGCGTCCGGCGATAACATCGCGTTGAATCTCTGCAGCGTATCCACTGGTTCTTTGCGCCGCTGGGCCTGTTCTATAGCGCGGCGTCGTGCGAATTCGATCAGTTGCGTTTTCAGGGCGAGGTGCGTCTCCCAGAGCTCGCCGTCGTCTACGCTTTCAATCTTTGCCCAGGTCTTGGCTGTTCCACTATGGCGCTGCCAATCGACGCCGAGGTGGCGGTCATAGAGCCGCGCCATTTGCGGAGCGAGCCACGAAGGCACATGGACGCCGTTGGTGATGTGGCCGATGGGAACCGCGTCTTCCGGCCGATTGGGATAGAGGCCTTTCCACATAGCCCGTGAAACCTCGCCATGCAGCGACGAGACTGCGTTGACGCGCCGCGCCAGCTTGAGCCCCAGCACCGTCATGCAGAACTGCTCGCCGTAATCAGTTGGATATTCACGCCCGAAGCCCATCATGTTCTCGTGCGAGATTCCAAGCTCTTCACGCAACGGTCCCAGGTGCTCTTCCATCAGATCCGGACTGAAGCGGTCGTGCCCGGCCGGCACGGGCGTATGCGTTGTGAATACGACTTCGCGCGGAATCAGGCTGGCTGCCGTACTAAAATCCAGACCCTCTTCTTCCATGCGATCGCGAATTGCCTCAAAGACGGCGAAGCCGCTATGGCCTTCGTTCAGGTGAAGCACTCCGGGCCTGATGCCCATAGCTCTGAGGGCGCGGAAACCGCCTATGCCAAGCAATAGTTCCTGACGGATACGCGTGCGTGCATCTCCGCCGTACAGTCTTGATGTGGTCTCCCGATCTTCAGGCGCGTTGCCTTCCACATTCGAGTCAAGCAACAAAAGATCGCAGCGCCCGACCTTTACCTGCCAGACCTTGGCGCGGATGCCGCCGCTGCGGGTGACAATCTGAATTTCGACGGGCAATCCGTTCTTGCCGATCGCGGGCTGCATCGACAGCTGATTCACGTCGGTCTGCAGATACTCTTCGTGCTGCCATCCTTTTACGTCGAGGCGCTGCAGAAAGTAGCCTTGCCCGTAGAACAAGCCGATGCCGATGAGTGGAATTCCAAGATCGGACGCACTCTTGATGTGATCGCCGGCGAGGACACCGAGGCCGCCGGAGTAAATCGGCAACGACTCATGCAGTCCAAACTCAGCCGAGAAATAGGCAATGGGGCGCGGCCGCAAAACGCCGGCGTTCGCGGAACCCCATGTTTTATCGGCGTGCAGATACTCCTGCTGGCGCCGGTAAACGTAGTTGATCCTGCTGTGCAGCGCCAGCTCCGTCGCACGGCGTTCAATTTCACGGAGCGGCATTTCATTCAGCAGTGAAATCGGGTTCTGGTTCAGCTCGCGCCAGCGTGTCGGGTTCAAATCGCGAAACAAGCTCACGCAGTCGTGATCCCAGCTCCACCACGGATTGCGCGCCAGCGCCCAAAGGCGTTCCTGCACCGGTGCGATAAACCGGTCTACCGTTCGCGCTTCGCTCACCACCGGCGCCACCTGGTTGGCCGCTTCCGCGAGCATGCGAATTTCATTTTCCCGATAGGCACGCGGTTCGCGCGTTTGAACCACGAGAACCCCCTGCAGCACGCCGCGATCGATGAGTGGCACTCCGAGGAACGAATGAAATTCGTCTTCGCCTGCCTCACTGAAATATTTAAAACGCGGATGGTTGCGGGCGTCGGTCACTGCCACTGGCTTTACCTGTTCGGCGACGAGTCCGGTCAATCCTTCATGCAGGGGCATGCGGAGTGTGCCAATGCAACTTGGATGCAACCCGACGGTCGCGGCCAAAACGACGTTGGAGCGATCAGGCTCAAGTAGATAAGCCGAGCACACATCGGTCCTGAAGCGCTTGGCAATCAAGGCCACGACGTTGGCCAGCGTGTCGGCGGGTTTGCCTCCCTCAGCTGCGAGGTTCGAGATTTCCTCCAAAGTCAAAACGAGACTGGCATCTGTCGCTTCAAATATCTGGGTCATCGCTTGCACTCGCCTTTCTCGTAGATAAATAGGTCGGGACCGCTGTTGTTGACACATCGGCCTCGCTGCGACAAAGGGCTATTGCTACAGCAAGTTGCCGGATTTTTAGCTTTGAGGGAAAGATTTCCCGTTCGTCGTTTCGGGATAGATTCGAAGATATCACCATCTTCGCTAATCGGAAATCAGGATGGCATGAAGAAATGAGCGGCCGGGATGGCAAGCTCCGCAAAAGATTCCACCGATGAGCAGAAGAGTTCAGGTCGGCACGATGAAGCTAAAAGCTAGAAACTAATTGCCAGCAGTTGCCCTTAGTCTCCGTGCGCTTCTTCAAGCTCCGAGCCAACCCGGTGCAGTTTCATGAATCGCCATTGCAGCTTGTCAAAGAACAGGTAGACAACTGGAGTGGTGAACAGGGTAAGCGCCTGGCAAACCATGAGGCCACCGACGATTGTGATGCCCAGTGGTCTGCGCAGTTCCGATCCGACACCCATTCCGATGGCCAGGGGCATACCGCCGAACATGGCAGCGAAAGTGGTCATCATAATTGGCCGGAAGCGCAGCAGCGCGGCACGATAAATTGCGTCTATAGACGACATGCCCAGCTCGCGTTCAGCCTGCAGCGCAAAGTCGATCATCATTATGGCGTTCTTGATGACCAGCCCGATGAGAAGAATGATTCCGATGAGCGCGATGATGCTCAAGTCCGTCCCGGTGATCAGCAACGCCAAAATAGCACCCGCGCCTGCCGGCGGCAGCGTAGAGAGAATCGTCAACGGATGGATGAGGCTCTCGTACAGAATGCCGAGCACGATGTAAACCGTAACGATGGCCGCCAGAATCAGAAGCGGCTCGTTCCTGATCGAGTCCTGAAACGCCTGTGCTGTTCCCTGGAAGCTGGCGTGAATACCCGACGGCATTCCCATTTCACGCGACGCTTTTTCGAGAGCCGATACCGCATCGCCCAGCGCTACATTGGGAGCCAGGTTGAACGTAAGCGTAATGGCCGGATACTGCCCTTGATGGTTCACCTGCAGTGCGGCATTGCGGCTTTCATAGTGAGCAATGGTCGATAGCGGGACCATGCGGGATGTGGTTGGTGCGCCTGCGCCGGTTGTGGTGCCAGCACTTGGTGTAACACCGCTGGAAATGATGCTGCCGGCGCTGCCGGCGCTGGCAGTGTTCCCTACGTTGCTGGCAGTGCTTGAGGAAATCGCGCTGCTGGCGCTACCACCACTGGATGTGCTTCCTATGGCGCTGGAAAAACTGCTAGCGGGACCGCTGCTACCTGCAGGACCGCCGCCGCCGGTTGCGCCGCCGGTTTTAATGTATATCCCGTTAAGCGCGTCCGGGCTCTGGCTATATTTTGGGTCCACTTCCATGACAACGAAGTACTGATTCAAGCCGGTGTACATGGTGGAGACTTGGCGCTGGCCGAATGCGTCGTACAGCGTCGCATCGATCATTTGCGCGGTAATGCCCAGACGCGAAGCCGCATCGCGATCAATGACCAGGCTGGTCACCAATCCGCGATCCTGCTGGTCTGTTGATACGTCGCGCAATTCCGGCAAGGCCCTCATGCGGTTCTGCAGCATGGGCGCCCACGTATTCAGCTCGCGCAGGTCCTCGTCGGAAAGTGTGTACTGATACTGCGATGCGCCGCCACGGCCACCGATCTGCAAATCCTGCTGTGCCTGCAAAATGAGGGTTGCGCCGGGAACGCTGGTCAGCTTGCGCCTTAGCCGGTTTACCACCTGGTCGGCAGTAACGTGGCCGGGCCGGTCGGCGAGCGGCTTGAGCGCGATGTTCATGCTGCCCACGTTGTTGCTTCCGCCTCCAGGGCCGCCGCCGCCAACATTGGCCGACACGGACTGGATCGCCGGATCTTCCAGCGTCATCTGGGCAAGTTGCTTCTGCTTCACCTTCATGGCGTCAAAGCTGATGTCCTGCGCAGCCATCGTTCTTCCACCAAGGCGGCCTGTGTCCTGTTGCGGGAAAAATCCTTTTGGCACAATCAAGTAGAGATAAACATTCAGCACCGCAATGCCAACTGCCACGCCCAGTACCAACCACTGATGACCAAGGACTTTGCGCAGCGCCGACGCGTACTCATCGTGCAGCCAGTTGAATGCCTTCTCGTTGAAGCGATAGATGGCTCCGTGACGCTGCGCGCCTTTGGGCTTGAGGAATCGCGCGCAAAGCATCGGTGTGGTCGTGAGCGAAAGGAACATCGACACCGCGATGGCGACTGAGAGCGTCATCGCAAATTCGCGGAACAGCTTGCCCACAACGCCGCCCATGAGCAAGATGGGCGTGAAAACCGCAATCAGAGAGAGGCTCATGGAGAGCACCGTGAAGCCGATCTCTTTCGATCCCTTCATGGCTGCTTCAAAGGGCTGCAAGCCCATTTCAAGGTAGCGTGTAATGTTTTCGATGACCACGATGGCGTCGTCGACCACGAACCCGGTGGCGACGGTGAGCGCCATTAGCGAAAGGTTATCGATGGTATAGCCGGCCAGGTACATCACGCCGAAGGTGCCTACCAGCGAGAGCGGCACGGCTACCGATGGAATGATTGTGGCCCAGATTTCGCGCAGGAACAGGAACACGACCAACACCACCAGCAGTACGCTGATGCAGAGTGAGGTTTCCACATCGCGCACGCTGGAACGAATGGTGGCGGTGCGATCCATAGCGACTTCAATCTTGATAGTGGGAGGAATAGCTGCCTGCAGATGCGGCAGTTCCCGCATGACATTGTCAACGGTTTCAATGACGTTCGCGCCGGGGATTTTGAACACCATCAGCTGAACGGCTTCTTTTAATTCGCCGGTGGGGCCCTTGAGGGGATTGATGCCTGCTACGCCGGCCGTGAGGATATTCGAAACACTGTCCGATAACGTCCCTACATCTGAAACTCGGACCGGAGCTCCAGTTGCCCTGTTATATCCGACGAGGATCGACGCATAATCCTCGGCTTTGAAGATTTGATCATTGTCGTAAATGGCCCAGCGATTCTGTTCGTCCTGAAAGGCGCCTTTCGGCCGATTAGCATTTGCCCCGGCGAGTGCTGTACGCACCGCTTCAAGGCCGATGCCGGTGTTGGCCAGCAGCAGCGGATTCAATTCCACGCGCACCGCAGGACTTGAGCTCCCGCCCACAAACACCTGTCCAACGCCATCGATCTGCGACATCTTTTGCGCCAGAATGGAGTCCGCCATGTCGTAAATCTGTGGCTTCGGAACCACATCCGAAGTCATGGTCATAATGAGAATCGGCTGATCGGCGGGATTCGCTTTGCGGTAGCGGGGGTTTTGCGGCAGATACGAAGGCAGCTGGCTGCGTGCCGCATTGATGGCCGCCTGCACGTCGCGAGAGGCGGCGTTGATGTCGCGATTGATGTCGAACTGGAGCGTAACGTTAGCCGAACCAAGCGAACTCGTCGAGGTCATCTGGTTGACGCCGGCGATGCGGCCAAACTGCCGTTCAAGAGGTGTGGCAACGGCAGACGCCATGGTTTCAGGACTTGCGCCCGGCAGTCCGGCCATTGCGCCGATGACGGGCATATCCACGTCAGGCAACGAGGCCACGGGGAGCACCGTGTACGCCACGGCGCCAGCCATGAGCAATGCCATGCTCAGCAGCGAAGTTGCTACCGGTCGCTTGATGAATGGTGCGGATAGATGCATCCTGTGATCTCCTAGTCCGCACTTACCGTTTGATGTTGCGGCTCAGCCACGCTTAGATCGCGAGGCTTCAACCGTGTTGCCAACCGGTCAAAATAAAGGTAGACAACCGGAGTGGTGAACAGAGTGAGCATTTGCGAAAAAATAAGTCCGCCGACGATGGTGATGCCGAGGGGCAAGCGAAGCTCTGCGCCCACGCCGCCACCCAAAGCCAGCGGCAGGCCGCCCAGCAGCGCGGCCATGGTGGTCATGATGATAGGACGGAAGCGCAGCAGGCAGGCCTGGAAAATAGCGGCCTCGGCTGTCTTGCCTTCTTCGCGCTCCGCCTGCAACGCAAAGTCGATCATCATAATGGCGTTCTTCTGCACAATACCGATCAGCAGGATAATGCCGATGAGCGCAATCACGCTGAAATCAACCTTCGTAATCATCAGCGCCAGCAAGGCGCCCACGCCTGCCGAGGGTAGCGTGGAGATGATCGTGATCGGGTGAATGTAGCTTTCGTACAGAACTCCTAGAACTATATAAACGGTGATCAACGCCGCCAGAATCAGCAGCGGTTCGTTTGCCAGCGAGGTCTGAAATGCTGCGGCCGTTCCCTGGAAGCTGGCGTAGATCGACTCCGGCATTTGTATCCGGTCTTCGACGCGCTTGACTGATTTAATGGCGTCGCCCAGCGCCCTGCCGGGAGCCAGGTTAAAGCTCACGATGGTGGAAGGGAACTGATCGAGATGGCCGATTGAAAGCTGCGCGTGCGCCTGCTCCCAATGGGCGATCTGGCCCAGTGGAACTTGCGTTCCGCTGCTGGACCGAACGTACAGTTTGTTTAAAGTGGCTGGATCGGTCTGAAATCGCGGTGCTACTTCCATGACCACGTGGTACTGGTTCAACTGAGTAAAGATGGTGGAAACTTGGCGCTGTCCAAACGCGTCGTAAAGGGTGTTATCCACGTCCGCCATTGCGATACCGAGCCGCGACGCTGTGTCGCGATCGATCACCAGTTGTGCCGCCAATCCCTGGTCCTGCAGATCGCTGGCTACGTCGGTTACGTCTGGCTCCTTGCTTAGTTCTTCCACCATTTTGCGTGTGTAGGTGGCCAACTCCGCCTGGTCAGGATCTTCCATCGCGTACTGGAATTGAGTCCGGCTGACGCGGTCTTCCACGGTGAGATCTTGCAGCGGCTGCAGAAACAACTGAATCCCCTGCACCTTGTTTACCTGGCCCTGCAAGCGATGGATGATGTCTGTGGCCGATTCCTTGCGTTCTTCGAGCGGCTTGAGAGTGATCTGGATGCGTCCTGAGTTCAGCGTGGTGTTGGTGCCGTCGACGCCGATGAACGATGAGACGTTGTCGACTGCCTGATCTTGACGGACCACGTCTACGAGTTGCTGCTGCAGTCTCG